>Ga0209166_10000070_pt1 | contig 137887 bp, 138 predicted proteins | sample Coa_R1_3_FD_187151 | JGI IMG/M metagenome (GOLD analysis project Ga0209166, IMG submission 187151) | Surface soil microbial communities from Centralia Pennsylvania, which are recovering from an underground coalmine fire - Coalmine... | ecosystem: Environmental > Terrestrial > Soil >... | reverse complement strand
ACTTTGCGGCAATCTCAACCCGTTCGCCCGCATGGCTCGTACCCCTGCCAGTCCGGATCGGTATCCGGACCAGGGTTTGTGTCGCCAGCCGGATTTGGGCGAGACTTTGCGCCTGATTCGCTGGGGGAAGACGATGTTCGATTTTCAGGATCTGTTCCAGTGGGACCGTTTCATCACGCCCACCATCATCAAGACGTTTTACTGGCTCGTCATTGCGCTGATCTGCCTGCTCGGCATTTCCGGCATTTTCTCCGGCCTCGCCGCAATGGCGATCAGCCCGTTCGCCGGATTTTTGGTGCTGCTCTACTCGATCGCGAGCATGATCGTCGGCATCGTGTTCTCGCGCATTGCCGCGGAATTCATCCTGATCGTCTTCCGCATCAACGAGCACCTTGGCGCGATCCGCGACCAGGACGGGATGCGCTAGTTTGCGAAACGGAAATGCATGACGTCGCCGTCAGCGACGACATAGTCCTTGCCTTCCAGGCGCAGCTTGCCGGCATCGCGAGCGCCCGCCTCGCCGTTGCAGGCGGCGTAGTCGATATAGGCGATCGTCTCGGCGCGGATGAACCCCTTTTCGAAGTCGGTGTGGATCACACCTGCCGCAGCTGGCGCCCTGGTGCCGCGATGGATGGTCCAGGCACGGGCCTCCTTCGGTCCCACTGTGAAATAGGTGACGAGATCGAGGAGCAGGTAGCCGGCGCGGATCAGCCGGTCGAGACCGGCCTCCTCCAGTCCCAGTGTTTCCAGAAACTCCTTGCGCTCCTCGCGCGACAGCGTTGCGATCTCGGATTCGATCTTGGCTGAGATCACCACCGCGACCGCGCCTTCCTCCTTGGCGCGCTCGAACACCTGTTTGGAGAAACTGTTGCCGTCCTTGGCCGAGCCTTCCTCGACATTGCAGACATAGAGCACGGGCTTTGAGCTCAAGAGCCCGAGCATCGCGAAGGCACGCTCTTCCTCCACTTTGCGCTCAACCAGGCGCGCCGGCTTGCCCTCGCGCAGGAGCACCAGCGTGCGGTTGACGAGGTCGAGCTGCTCCTTGGCCTCCTTGTCGTTGCCCTTGGCCTTCTTGGCGAGAGTGTCGACGCGCTTCTCCAGACTCTCGAGATCGGCCAGCATCAGCTCGGTCTCGATCGTCTCGATATCGGCGATCGGCGCGATCTTGCCCTCGACATGGGTGATGTCGGAGTCCTCGAAACAGCGCACGACATGCGCGATCGCGTCGACCTCGCGGATATTGGCGAGGAACTGGTTGCCGAGGCCCTCGCCTTTGGACGCGCCGCGCACGAGGCCGGCGATATCGACAAAGGTCAGCCGGGTCGGGATGATCTGCGCTGACTTGGCGATGGCGGCGAGCTTGTCCAGCCGGGGATCGGGAACGGCGACCTCGCCGATATTGGGCTCGATGGTGCAGAACGGATAGTTCGCCGCCTGCGCCGCCGCGGTTTCGGTGAGCGCATTGAACAGGGTCGACTTGCCGACATTGGGCAACCCGACGATACCGCATTTGAATCCCATCGTGTCCTCTGATTGATGCTCGTCATGCCCGCGCTCGTTGCGGGCATCCACGTCTTTCTTTGCCGTTGAGCGGAGACGTGGATGGCCGGGACGAGCCCGGCCATGGCGACGGAGAGATCAGTCCTGCTTCTCTCCGCTGTCCTCTTTCTCGAAAAATCCCTTGCCCTGCATCGCCAGATGCACCTTGTTCTGGAACGTGGAGTCGTGGCCGGCCGCAAGCAGGCCGGCATTGTCGGCGACCGCCATGCATAGCGCCGCGACCCACTCATCGTCCGCCTTGGCGAAGTCGGACAAGACGTGGTGATGCACCAGTTCCTTGACGCCGGGGTGACCGATCCCGAGCCGCACGCGGCGATAGTCATTGCCGATGTGCGAGGTGATCGACCGCAGGCCGTTGTGACCCGCAATGCCGCCACCGACTTTCACCCGCACTTTCGCCGGCGGCAGCTCGAGCTCATCCTGGAACACGGTGATTTCACCAGCGCCGAGCTTGAAGAAGTTCGCTGCCTCCTGCACCGCGCGGCCGGAATCGTTCATGTAGGTCGTGGGCTTGAGCAGGATCACGCGCGCGCGGTCGAGCGCGCCTTCGGCGGTCTCGCCCTGGAAGCGGCGGCGCCATGGCGCAAAGCCATGACGCCGCGCAATCTCATTGACGGCCATGAAGCCGATATTGTGCCGGTTGCGCGCGTATTTCGCGCCGGGATTGCCGAGGCCGACAAAAAGCAGCATGACGCGGCATCCCGCGCGAGACGATTACTTCTTCTTGTCGCCGCCGCCTGCGGGCGCTTTCGCACCCGCCGCCGGAGCCGCCGCACCTGGTGCCGGAGCCGCAGCACCCGGCGCCGCAGGAGCGCCTGCCGCCGGAGCCGCAGCGCCTGCCGCCGGAGCCGCAGCACCCGGCGTAGCCGCGCCAGCCGCCGCGGCCGCCGCTGCAGCCGCCGCCTTCTGCTCTTCGGCGTAACCTGACGGCGGCACGATGGTGACCAGCGTCAGGTCCTCGCGCAGCGAGCGCACGCCCTTCGGCAGCGTGATGTCGGACAGATGCAGCGAATGGCCGATTTCGAGCGTTCCGATATCGGCGTCGATGTACTGCGGGATGTTATCGACCGAGCATTCGAGATCGATGGTGTGGGTGACGATGTTGACGGTACCGCCGCGCTTGACGCCCGGCGAGGTTTCCGACCTCTGCACATGCAGCGGCACGCTGATGCGGATGGTCGCACCTTCACCGAGCCGCATGAAGTCGACATGGACCGGGAAGTCGCGAACGGGATCGAGATGGAAGTCGCGCGGAATCACGCGGTGCTTCTTGCCCTCCAGCTCGATGTCGTAAATCGTGGTGAGGAAGCGGCCGGCCAGGATGCGCTGGCGCAGTTCCTTGTCTTCCACCGAGATCGGCAGCGGGGGCTGGTTGTTGCCATAGATCACTCCGGGCACTCTCCCGGCGCGACGCTCTGCCCGTGCGGCCCCCTTGCCGACTGACGGACGCGCGGTCGCCTTCAATTCCTTGACGGTCGTCGCCATTGTCTTAAGTCCTTGTTTTCAAAAGATAAAGGCCGCTAGGCGGCCCATGCTCCGTCCCGCGGCAAGCCTCCAGGGGTGCGGGGGCCGCGGACGTGGCGGGCTTTTAGCCCCAAAGTGGCAAAATGACAAGGAAATGAAGGGATTTTTTGCGTCCCGATCGCGCGTCACGTCTTTGTCCGTGCCCGCTTGGGAGCCTCCGCCCGCTGGGGATGAAGCGTCTCTCCGGCGGCCAACATCGCGACGAATTTCTCGATGCGGGCCAGCCTCGTCTCCGGCTTTTTGGCATCATAAATACGGTACAAGATCGCAAAGCGGTTCTTGCTGTCGAGCGTTTCGAAGAAGGCCTTCGCCTTTTTGCTTTTCGATAGCGCCCGCTTGAGGTCGTCGGGGACCTGCGCCGTGCTTTGCGCTGCATAGGCGGCATTCCAGCGGCCATCCTTCCTGGCCCGTTCGATCTCGCTCGACCCCGCCGGCCGCATGCGCCCCAACGCCACAAGCTCAAGCGCGCGGGCGCGGTTCTTTTCAGACCATTTGCTGGTGGATTGCCGCGGCGTGAAGCGGATCAGCCAATGCGCGTCATCAAAGCGGTCGAGCTGGCCATCGATCCAGCCATGGCAAAGCGCGGCATCGACCGCCTCATCCCTTGAAATACTGGCAAGTCCCGATGATTTCTTCGCGATCTTCAGCCAAAGGCCCCTGCAATCCGCGGGCTGCGACGCCAGCCATGCATCGAACGCCTGCTGCGACTTGAAGGCAAGGATCGGCACATCGCGCGAGAGCTTGGCCATGAATGCGCGTCGGCGAACCGCCCTTATGAGCCCGCATTCGGCGCGGACGGCGAAATGCCAAGCTTGCCTTCCAGCACGGCAAGACGTGCCTTCAGCGCCTCGTTTTCCTCGCGCGCGAGCCGCGCCATGTCCTTCACCGCCTCGAACTCCTCGCGCTTGACGAGGTCCATATCGCGCAGGAATTTTTCGGCCTGATTGCGCCAGAGCGCATCGACCTCGCGCTTGACGCCCTGGGCGGCGCCGGCGGCGTCGTTCATCAGCCGGCCGATCTCGTCGAAAAACCGGTTGCTGGTCTGGGTCATGGCAAATCTCCGTGCGCTGGAACCGTCGCCTGCAACAATGGCGATCCCGGAGCCGCCGTTCAAGGCCCCGCGACGCCGGAGCTCGCCTTGTCACGCTCCGGTTTACTTGCGATCGTATTAAGCGCCCAATGAAAGCCAGAATCACACACGCGAAGAAGCGCCCATGATCGACAGCCAAGTGGACATCGAGACCAAGGACGGCAGGACCACCACCTTCATCACCCATCCCGAACGCGGCGGGCCGTTTCCCGTCATCCTCTTCTACATGGATGCGCCGGCGATCCGCGAGGAGCTGCGCGACATGGCGCGCAGGCTCGGCACCTCGGGCTACTATGTGATGCTGCCAAACATGTATTACCGTGCCGGCGTTATGGAGCTCGGCCCGATCAACCCCGATCCGGAATCGCCCGAGCGCAAGCGGATGTTCGCGCTGATGAACTCGCTCAACATCCCGCTGGTGATGGAAGATACGAAGGCCCTGTTCGCCTATGCCGGGACGCGAGAGGCCGCCAATACCGGGATCGTCGGCACCCTCGGCTATTGCATGAGCGGTCGCTACGCTGTCAACGCGGCGACGCATTTTTCCGATCGCGTCAAGGCCGCCGCCTCGGTCTATGGCACGCATCTTGCGACCGACCAGCCCGACAGCCCGCATCTGGCGGCCTCCAGGACCAGGGCCGAGCTTTACTTCGCCTGCGCCGAGACCGATATCTACGCGCCGCAGGACATCATCGACAAGGTAAGCGAGGGCATGAAGGGGACCAGGAACGAGGTCGAGATCTACCCCGGCACGCATCACGGCTTCGCCTTCCCGAAGCGTCCGGTCTATCATCGCGACGCGGCAGAGCGGCATTGGGAGCGGCTGCTCGCGCTCTACAAGCGCAACCTTGCCTAGGCCCGGCTTGATGCTTCCTCTTCTCATCAAATTCCCGGTGTTCGATCCGATCGCGATCTCGATCGGGCCGATTGCCATTCGCTGGTACGCGCTCGCCTATATCGGCGGCATTGTGTTTGGCTGGCTCTATGCCCGCTCGCTCCTCAAGAACGAGAAGCTGTGGGGCGGCCCGGCGCCGATCTCGCTCGTCCAGATGGACGACTTCATCCTCTGGGTCACGCTCGGCATCATCGTCGGCGGCCGCACCGGCTATGTGTTGTTCTACAATCTGCCCTTCTTCACCGAACACCCCTCCGAGATTCTTGAATTGTGGAAAGGCGGGATGTCGTTCCACGGCGGCTTCATGGGCTGCGTGGTGGCGGTGATGTGGTTCGCCCGCAGGAACAACATCTCCATTCTCTCGCTCGGCGACATCACCACCGCGGTCGGGCCGATCGGCCTCTTTCTCGGGCGGATTGCCAATTTCATCAATGGTGAGCTGTGGGGGCGGCCCGCCGATCCCGGCTTGCCCTGGGCGATGATCTTTCCCAATGGCGGCCCGCTGCCGCGCCACCCGAGCCAGCTCTACGAAGCCAGCATGGAGGGCATTCTGCTGTTCACCGTGCTCGCGATGATGATCCGCTTCGGGGCCCTGAAGCGGCCCGGGCTGATCCTCGGCAGCTTTATTGTCCTTTATGCGATCGCGCGCATCACCGGAGAGCATTTCCGCGAGCCCGATCCGCAGCTCGGATTTTTGTGGGGCGGCCTGACCATGGGTATGCTCTTGTCGCTGCCGATGGTAATTGCAGGCATAGCACTTATTGTAATGGCGTGGCGCCGGAAGGAAGCAAATCAGGCCGGCGCGAAATAGTTATTTCATTGCAAGGCAGACTGTGACCGAATTTTCACCGCTGCAGTCGGAGATCAAGAAGCTCATCAAGTCGTCCGGCCCGATGCCGGTATGGCGTTACATGGAGCTGTGCTTGATACATCCGCAGCACGGCTATTACGTCTCGCGCGATCCGCTCGGGCGCGAGGGCGATTTCACCACCGCGCCGGAAGTCAGCCAGATGTTCGGCGAATTGCTCGGACTGTGGGCGGCCTCGCTGTGGAAGACTCTCGGCTCGCCGACGCTGCTCCGACTGATCGAGCTCGGTCCCGGCCGCGGCACCATGATGGCGGATGCGCTGCGCGCCGTGCGCGTGCTGCCGCAGCTCTATCAGACGCTGAGTGTGCATCTGGTCGAGATCAATCCGGTGCTGCGCAAGAAGCAGCAATCGACCCTGTCGGGCGTCCGCAACGTCGCCTGGCACGACACCATCGACGAGGTGCCGGACGGCCCCGCGATCATCTTCGCAAACGAATATTTCGACGTGCTGCCGATCCATCAAGTGGTCAAGCAGGCAGGCGGCTGGCACGAGCGCGTGGTCGACATCGACCCCAACGGCAAGCTGGTGTTTGCGGCGGCTACCGAGCCGATCCCGCGCTTCGACGTGCTGCTGCCGCCCTTGTTGCGTGCCGCGCCGATCGGCGCGGTGTTCGAATGGCGGCCGGATTCCGAGGCCATGAAGATCGCGAGCCGGGTGCGCGACCAGGACGGCGCGGCGCTGATCATCGATTACGGCCATGTGCGCAGCGACGCCGGCGATACATTTCAGGCGATTGCGCGTCACAGCTTCACCGATCCGCTGAAGGCGCCGGGACAGGCCGACGTCACCGCCCATGTCGATTTCCAGGCGCTGGCACGCGCCGCGGAAGATGTCGGCGCGCTCGTCCATGGGCCGGTGACGCAGGGCGATTTCCTGAAGCGGCTCGGCATCGAGACGCGCGCTGTTGCGTTGATGGCAAAAGCATCACATGAAGTCAGCGAGGACATTTCGGCTGCGCTGAAACGGTTGACCGGGGGTGGCCGCAGCGGCATGGGTTCGATGTTCAAAGTGCTCGGCGTCTCCTCCCGGAGCCTCACCTCGCTGCCGGGCCTGAGCGACGACAACGAATCGGCCGGAGCTTCCTGATGCTTGCCTCCTCCCTGCTTTCGGCCATTCCAGGGCTTCGCCACGCTTTTTTCACCCGCGACGGCGGCGTGTCCGATGGTGTCTATGCCGGCCTCAATGGCGGCCTCGGCTCGAACGATGACCCGGCCCGGGTGGCCGAAAACCGCCGCCGGATGGCGGAACAATTGGGCGTCGCGCCCTCGCATCTCGTCGGCGTGCACCAGATCCACTCGCCGGATGCGGTGGTGGCGAGCGGTCCATGGAACGGAACGGCGCGGCCGAAGGCCGACGCCATCGTGACGCGGAGTGAAGGGCTCGCCATCGGCGTCACCACAGCCGATTGCGGACCGATCCTGTTCGTCGATCCCACGGCGCGCGTGATCGGGGCGGCGCATGCCGGCTGGAAGGGCGCGCTGACCGGCATCCTGGAAACGACCATCGAGACAATGGAAAAGCTCGGTGCGGAACGAAGCGGCATGATTGCCGCTATCGGCCCCCTGATCCGCCAGCCGAGCTATGAGGTCGGCCCCGAATTCGTCGAACGTTTCATCGGGGCCGATGCCGGGAACGCAATGTTCTTCCTGCCAGGTGAGCGCGATGGACATGCAATGTTCGATCTCGCCGGATTCATCCGCATGCGGCTGGAAAAGGCCGGCGTCCTGATGATCGATGATCTCGGCATCGACACCTATTCCGACGAGCGCTGCTTCAGTTACCGCCGCTCCGTGCATCGCAAGGAGCCGGATTATGGCCGGCACGTCCATGCGATCGTGCTGGAAGCATGATCATGGCGGAATTGGTTCGGCGCTGCGCCCCCCGACGCCGATCATTGGGCCGCCGCGGCTCGATTTCGTCCCGATCCTGTGTCTCGCCCGCTCTAGACGCTTTCGCGTTTTAGCGATAACGCGAAGGTAACAATGAGGGATGCGTCGAACCATTTGGCCCGACCACGCCGGACGCTGCTCAGCGCCGGCTGTGCGGCGTTGTTGCTGGCTGTGGCTTGCGCGCTCGGCGGCTGCGCTGCCGGCGGGGCCGCGACTTCCGGCGCCTTTGCCATGGCGAACGATGGCCCGACCATCGCCTTCGAATCCATCGACGGCCCGCCGCCGGGCGTGTTCGACCGCATGGTCAGCGTGCTCGACAGCGAGAGCAAGCTCCGCAGCCTTTCGATCGTTTCCCGCGAAAGCCCGGCGGCCTATCGCGTGCGCAGCTATCTCTCCGCGGAGGTCAATCACGGCCGTACCGTGATCGCCTGGGTCTGGGATGTCTACGACCGCGACCAGCAGCGCACGCTGCGCCTGTCCGGCGAGGAACAAGCGGGCAAAGCCGGCCGCGACCCCTGGGCGGAGGCCGACGACCTCGTGCTGCGCAAGATCGCGCAAGCCGGCTTCAGCGGCCTTTCCAGCATGGTCAACGGCACGCCGGCCGATACCCCGCCGCCAGCCTCCACGCCAAGCAAGCACGGGGCCGCGGTTGCAAGCGCCGATAACCCGGCAGCTTCGGGGAGTTCCAACATGGTTGCGCTGGGCTACACAGACCATTAGGCAAATCCCGGAAATGGCACCCATTTTTGCCCGGGAAAACCATCCTCGCGGGTTGCCACCGGCGGCATCGGCCTGATATTCCCTCGCTCGTCAGAACGCCGGTTCCAGGGAAAACCCGATATGCTGAACAAGGTCTCCAGCACCGTGCGGGGAGAAGCCTCGATGTCGGCCAAAAACGGCTCCATCAAGCTGATAGCCGGCAATTCCAATCCGGCACTTGCCCAAGCAGTCGCCGACGGCATTGGCCTGTCACTGACCAAAGGCGTGGTTCGCCGCTTCGCCGACATGGAGATCTTCGTCGAGATCCAGGAGAACGTCCGCGGTTCCGACGCTTTCATCCTGCAGTCGACCTCGTACCCGGCCAACGACCACCTGATGGAGCTCCTGATCATCACCGACGCGCTGCGCCGCTCCTCGGCGCGCCGGATCACGGCGGTGATCCCCTATTTCGGCTATGCGCGGCAGGATCGCAGGTCTGGCTCGCGCACCCCGATCTCGGCCAAGCTGGTCGCCAACCTGATCACCCAGGCCGGCGTGGACCGCGTCATGACACTCGACCTGCATGCCGGCCAGATCCAGGGCTTCTTCGACATCCCGACCGACAATCTCTACGCCTCGCCCCTGATGGTGCGCGACATCAAGGAGAAATTCGACGTCGCCAAGGTGATGGTGGTCTCGCCCGATGTCGGCGGCGTGGCGCGCGCCCGTGGCCTCGCCAAGCGCATCAACACGCCGCTCGCCATCATCGACAAGCGCCGCGAGCGGCCGGGCGAATCCGAGGTGATGAACGTGATCGGCGAGGTCGCCGGCCACACCTGCATCCTGATCGACGACATCGTCGATTCCGGCGGCACGCTGGTGAATGCGGCCGACGCGCTGCTCGCCAACGGCGCGAAGGAGGTCTACGCCTATATCTCTCACGGCGTGCTCTCCGGCGGCGCGGTGACCCGCATCACCTCCTCGCGGCTGAAGGAGCTGGTCATCACCGACTCGATCCAGCCGACGGAAGCGGTACGCAATGCCGCCAATATCCGCACGCTCTCGGTCGCCGGCCTGATCGCGGAGGCGATCAACCGCACCGCAGCCGAAGAATCGGTCTCCAGCCTGTTCGATTAGACTGCGCGGATCTTTCGTAGGGTGGGCAAAGCGATAGCGTGCCCACCAATCCAGACACCATGCATGGATAGATGGTGGGCACGGCGCAAGAGCGCCTTTTGCCCACCCTACGATTCTTCGCTCAATCGTGCCCCGGCCGCGGCACCAGATTCATGATCGTGCGCGTGAAGCCGCCGTCGACGATGATCTCATCGCCATTGATGTAGGACGCGCGGTCGCTTGCGAGAAACGTCACGGCATCCGCGATATCCTGCGGCATGGCGATGCGACGCATCGGCGTCACCGCCGAGCGGCGCTCGGTCACGCCGGGCGTGTCGTAGAAAGCCTGGCTCATCGGCGTGATCACCATGCCGGGGCTCACCACATTGCTGCGGACGCCCTCCGGTCCCCATTCGCTCGCAAGCTGCCGCGACAGCATCACGACGCCGGCTTTGCTCACGCTGTAGGCGCCGCTCTTGCCCTGCGCGTGGCTGCCGGCGATGGACGCCACATGCACCAGGCTGCCGCGTCCCTGCTTCCGCATCTGCCGGCCAAAAGTCTGCGCGCAGAGGAAGTAGCCGGTGAGATTGACCGAGATCACCATGTTCCATTCGGCGAGCGACAGATTGTCGAGTGTCCCCGGCCGCAGAATCGCGGCGGCGTTGACGAGCACGTTTGCGGGACCGAGCGCCTTCTCGATGGTTTCGGATGCGGCCGTGATGCTGTTGGTATCCGTCACATCGCACGGTGCGACGACGTGGCGGTTGCCCGGCAGCTCTGCCCGCGTCTTCTCGAGCCCCCGCTCGTCGCGGTCGATGACGGCGACATGCGCGCCGGCGTTCGCGAGATTGACCGCGACGGCGCGGCCGATGCCGCCGCCCCCGCCCGTCACCACGCAGACGCGGCCGGCAAGGCCAAGCCAGTCGTGGGAAAGCTGTTCAGTTATGTTTTGAGTCATGGGCGCCCTCGTGTTTTCTTGTTATGGTCGCATCAGAAGACTAACAACGGATTTGAATGTCAAACAGCCATCTCGCGCACCCGATGCGCTGCTATCGGATAAGCAAGGTCGCGTCGATCAATACTCCTTTACGGCAGCACCGAGCGCAATCCATACGCAGGCAGCCAGGAGGCCAAGGCCACCGAGCGCGAGGAAGGTCGGCGCAAACCCGACCCATTGCGCGATCCAGCCGCCGAGCGCGGGGCTGAGCGCCGCGCCGGCGTCTTGAATGGTGATGACGGCGCCCTGCGCAAGATTGACGCGCCCGGTACCGTAAAGCGACCTCGCGACCATGCCCGGCACTGCAACACCCTGCAGGCCGATGCCGATGCCGTCGAGGATCTCCACGGGAACGACGCCCCACCATCCCGTGAAGAAAAAGGCAACAACGCCGCGCAACGGGAGCATCAGAAACGAGACAAGAAGGAGCAGCCAATAATTGCGCTTCTCCGCAACGCGCATGCCGACAATCGATGTGACGACCATAATGCCTTGCGCGATGACGATGAGGGTTGCGACAAGGCCCGGGCCATTGGCGTGGCTGCCAGACGTGGCGAACATGCCGTAAAGCGGAACGATCGCCCCATTGCCAAGATGAAAGACCGCGAGCGCCAGGCCCAACACCAACAGCGGCTTGTGCCGCAGCAACACCGCCATTGCGCTGGGCTGGCTCTCCGGATCGCCTTCCTTGCTGCCGCGAGCCTTGCGATCGTCGATCGAGCCGGAGGGAATCATGAGCACGCACGCCACCGTGATGGCGCCGAACAATGCCGCAAGCCAAAACACCGCGAAATACCCGAACTGCCAACCCAGCAGGCCCGAGGCTGCGGCGCCAACCATGTTGCCTCCATGATTGAACGCTTGGTTGCGGCCATTTTGCCGGTTGAAGCCGCGCTGTCCGACGATGCCGAGCGTTATGCCGGTCACCGCCGGGACAACCGCAACACCGGCGATGGAGGTGGCGATTTGGGACGTGGCAACGGCCCAGAAATTTTGCCAGAACAAAATGATGGAAGAGGCGGCAACGACGGCCACGCCGGGCACGATCACCCAGGCACGCTTGTGGCGCGATGTGTCGATAAAACCGCCGACCGGTGTTGTGATCAGCATGCCCGCGATATTGCCGATCGTCATGGCGGTGCCGATCATGGCCGTCGTCCAGCCCTTTCCCAGCAGGAACACGCCGACGAAAGGCCCGATGCCGGACTGCATGTCCGCCATGAAAAAGTTCACGGCCAGCAGCGGCCAGAGACGGGCTGCCGTGTCTTTGGTTCTTTCCCGCCGCTTGGTCATCAATGCTGGGTCCGCGCCGCGCCGACATCTTAGGAATGCAATGTCTATAACGGGCGGTCCCACGCAGGGTTCATCGCTGGGGTGGCAGGTCAGGGCCGCTAGCGAAAGTCAGTCCATGACGGAACGTCACGGGCGCGCGATCTCGCTTCTACCGCTCGCCCGACGCGGTGAAGAACTTCTCGCCATACGCAAAGCGATTGGGCTTCAGGAAGAAACCGAGCAGCACCGCGCCATCAGGCGCAACCGCCTCGTGCTGGTTGCCGGCGGGGCGCCAGACGAACTGGCCGGGGCCGCATTTACCCTCGTGGTCCTCCAGCGAACCCTCGATCACATAGGTCTGCTCGAGCGCGGTATGCTCGTGAAGCGGCACGACCGCGCCCGGCGCGAGCTTGAACAGCGCGGTGGTGATGCCGCTATCGTCGCTATACAGCACCTTGATCTGGATGCCCGGAAACTTCGTTGCTTCCCAGGGCATGTTCGGCACATCGAGATAATGCGCCACGCGCTCCGGCGGATTTTCCGGCTTGATGTCGGAATGCACGAGCTTGCGTTGCTGCACGGACATGGGGGCCTCCCTCGCAGGTCTGCTCTTGTTGGCGGAACGCCTCAAGCATACTGCGCAGATCGCCTGTCCGGAAGGTTCAACCGCCAGCGCCCTTTAGTAGCAGCGCGTGACGTTGACCGTCTGTCGCCCGCCGTCATGTCCCGGCACGGTGACGATTTCCGCCGTGCAGCTCGACACATAGGGCCGGTCGGACGGCACGACATTGGGTGGAAAGCGATGCGCCCAATCCCAGGGCACGTCATAGGTGTAGGTGTAATGCACATCCGATGACGTTGGCGGCAGCGCGTAAGCTTCTGCCTGCGGCGTACCGTCTGGCCCATAATAGGTGCCGTCGATGCCCGGCCAGAACAAGAAATTGCGGCCGCGATGATGCCGGAACGCGTGGGCATTGAGCGGGCGGAACATCGGATGCGCCGAAGCAACACCGCGCGGCGCGGCGGAAGCCTCGTTGGTGGCAAGGACGAGCGCTAGGCCGAGTGAGGCGACCAGCGCTCCGTACAATCTAGACGTCATGGCACGCACCAATTCTGCAAGTGGACTGGTAGCTCCCCAGGACACGCTAGGCCGCGCCTTTTGCGCCCGCAAACGCACAATTAATAATTGGTTAAGACGTAAGATTAACGCGCCCGCCGCTTGCGCCGCCCGGAGCGCTTTCAAGGCCCGAAAAAGACAATGAAATCACCGACATCCGTATCGATCAAATGCCGTCCGGAAACAGGAACGATCCCGATGCCGGCCCGTTGGCCCAGCGACTATTCGGTGAAAGGAGGTTCCATGAGCAAACCTCGCCAACCGAACGGCGTCGAGCCCGAGTTTTCGGAAGACGACATCCAGCGGGAGAAGTTCGGCCCGCGCGGCGTCCCGGGCGCTCCCGACCCTGCGAAGATGACTCCGCAGCGCGAAAAGAAGACGCCGAAATACATCGATCAGGGTCACGTTTCCTGATCAGTGAGATCGCAGCCAAACTTCATGGAGACCAGAATGGTTCATGAAGGTGCCATGGGCGCGTCTGCGCCGAGCACTGCCCCTACACCTGAAAATGAGAAGCGTGCGCGCACCTACGGCATGCTGATCACGGGCGTGATCGTTGCAGCCACAATCGGTGTCGTTGTCGATCTGGTGACGACATAGCTATTCCTTGGCTATTCCTTGACGGGAATGATCGTCCCGCGCCGGCTGCTTGACATTCGACACAGGAGATAAGCCATGTCGGCCGAGTCTGGACACAACACTTCACCCCGCGAGACATCGCAAGGGCTGCTGGAAAGCGCAGTCGAGATTGCTTTCGATTTTCTGCGACGAACTGGGGAGATCGACGACTCCATGGAAGCTTGCCACTTCCTCACCAGCAACGTCAGCTTCATGATGGCACAGGGCGAGCGCAGCCGCTTGATGCTCGCCAACCGCGCGATCACTGCGTTTCAGCGCCACCGCGAAACGCGAAGGATCGCCCTGGAGTTGGTCTCCTGATCGAAGGCGAACACACACGTCCCACCTCGTCGCTCATGGCCGTTGCGTGACGACGCCGGTCGGCGTCGCGAAGCCTTCCATGGTCCGTATCCGCTTCTCCAGCCACCATCCATATTCGGGCGACCAGTCCTCGAAGCGACGGTTGATGCCGAGATCATGCGCCCAGTGATGGGCGATGTTGGGATTGAATTGCGACTGGCGACCGACGGCGATGAGATCGGCCTGGCCCTTCTCCAGGATGCCTTCAGCCTGCTGCGCCTCGAGAATGATGCCGACCGCCATGGTCGCAATCTGCGCTTCGTTGCGGACGCGTTCGGCAAAGGGCACCTGAAAGCCGAGCGCGCGCGGCACTTGGGCTGCGGTCGCCGCCCCCGCGATGCCGCCCGAGGAGCAATCGATCACGTCGACGCCGCGCAGTTTCAATTCGCGTGCATAGGCGACTGTATCATCCATGTTCCAGCCTTCGACCGTGCCGTCGACGGAGGAGACGCGCACGAACAACGGCATCGCGGCCGGCATCTCCTCGCGCACCGCCTCGACGATTTCCAGCGGCAGCCGCATGCGCCCCTTGCGATCGCCGCCATATTCGTCGTTGCGTGTGTTGGAAACCGGCGACAGGAACGAGGCGAGCAGGTAGCCGTGCGCCGTGTGGATCTCGATCGTGTCGAAGCCGGCCTTGACCGCGTTCTTCGCCGCGTGCGCCCAGGTCTTGACCATGGCCTTGCATTCAGCGGTCGTGAGCTGTCGCGGCGTCAGCCAGCCCTTGCCGACGGGCTCCGCCGTCGGCCCCACCGGCTGCCAGAGCTTTGCGCCAGCTTTCAGATTCTCCTCGGTGAGTGGGCCCATGCCCTGCATCGCGGTTTGCGATGACGCCTTGCGCCCGCCATGGGCGAGCTGAATGCCGATCGCGGTGCCCTGCCGCTTCATGAAAGCGATCAGCGGCTTGAAGCTTTCGACCTGCGCGTCGTTCCAGATGCCGAGGTCGTGCTCGTTGATGAGGCCGATTTCCTCGACCGCCGTCGCCTCGACAAAGACGAGGCCAAAGCCGCCGAGCGCGTAGCGGCCGAGATGCACGATGTGGAAAGTGCCGCAGGTGTTGCCGCTCTCGCAGCGGTAATGAACCATCGGCGGCACGACGAGGCGATTTTTCAGCGTGAGGCCCCGGATCGTGAACGGTTCGAAGAGCCGCGGCCGCACCGTCTCGCTGCCATTCGGTCCATCACTCACAGCTCGCATCTCCTCTGCTTTCTCGATTGGGCGCGAAGATGACGCGAAACCGAGAGGCGATCAACCGCGCATGATGCAACGCAACTTGATACAATCCGCATGATTGTATCACGCGACCGACATACTTTGGATGAAGAGGCCGGCGTGCGCGCTAGGCGGACCAAGGCCCCGAGAGTATAGTCCGCCGCGACATCAAGGAAAAACGAGGTGCCGAACACCTCGCGAGATCTGGGAGCGGATCAATCATAAACATCTAAGGGAGAAAATCCGATGTCGCTGACTCGCCGTCAAGCGCTGGCGTCCGCCGCTGGCGCGCTTGCAAGCACGCTCGCCACGCCCGCCATCGCCGCGAAAGAACCGATCCGGATCGGTTATCTTCCAGCGCTCACCGGGCCGTCATCTTCCACCGGGATCGGAATCGGTCGCGGGACCGAGCTTGCGGTGAAAGAGATCAACGCGGCCGGCGGCATCGACGGGCGCCAGATCGAATTGATCGTCCGCGACACCCAGAGCGAGCCGACCAAGGCCGTCAACGGCGCCGCCGAGCTCGCGCATGGCGAAAAGGTGAGCGTCGTTCTCGGCCCGCTCAATTCCGGCGAATCGCTCGCAGTCGTGCCCTTGCTTGCACGCGCCAACATGGTGCAAGTGCATCCCTGCTGGGTCGACAGCCTCACCGACCCCAAGAAATATCCGATGTGCTTCCGAAATGCGCCGACCAACCAGCAGATCGGCGCCGCCGCCAATCGCTACGTGTTGGAGGTGCTCAAGAAGAAGAAGGTCGCCGTCATTTCCGACACCAGCGGCTATGGCACCGCTTCGGTGAATGCCTATGTGCCGATGCTCAGGGCCAAGGGCGCGGACGTCGTCTATCAAGGCAATGTCGACGCCGCCAATCCGGATCTGACGCCGGAAATCCTGCGCATGCGCAACGCCGGCGCGGAAGCGATCATGCCCTGGAGCGTCAATCCCGGCTTCCTGTCGCGCATCATCAATACGCGCGGGCAGATGAATTGGGACGTGCCGATCGTCGGCCAGACCACGCTCGGCTCCGGCCAGACCTCCGCTTTGCTGGAAAAGCCGGAATATTGGGCCAAGGTCTATCCCAACAATTTCCGCCCGGTCTGCTTCGACGCCGCCGGCAAGCTCACCGAGCGCACGAGCGGCTTCATTGACCGCTTGAAGAAAGCAAAGGTCGAGTTCAGCGACACGCTGTTGTGGTGGGTCGCGGTCGGCTATGACTCGCCGTATTTGATCGCCCAAGCGATGAAGAGCGTCGGCACCGAACCGGCGAAGGTGGTGGGCTATCTCAACGGGCTCAAGCATTTCGCCGGCGTTTACGGCGATATCTCGTTTACGCCCGAGCAACATAACGGCTATCCCGACGACGAAGTCGTGATGGTCGAGGCCAATTCGCTGAAGAACGGCGCGTTCAAGCTCGCGCCGGGATATGGGTCTTAGCTTGATTGAATCGGTTCGCCCGCGATGGGCTCACCTCTCATAGGAGAGGTGAGCCTGCTGGATACCGCAACAACTCGAACTGTTCTTGACAGGCTCCCGTCTGGGAGGCGCCAGCGGGGCGCCTGTCAACCTGGCCAGTGCCGGTCATCACACGTCATACGCAAGACGGAGGCCTATCCTGTCCGCCCCAATCAAAATCGGCAACGTCACGATTCACCGCATCATCGAGCAGGAGGGTCCGTTCTTCGTCGCGTCGCAATTTTTCCCGACCATCACGAAAGAGCTTCTCGACGAGAACCGAAGCTGGCTCCAGCCCCGATTCCTGGACGACCAGGACAGGCTGATGCTCTGCATCCAGAGCTACATCGTGAAGACGCCGCACCACACGATCATGATCGACAGCTGCGTCGGCAACCACAAGCCGCGGCCAACGCGTCCGTTCTGGAACATGATGAACTCCGATCGCTACGAGAAGAATCTCGCGGCGTGCGGCTGCAGCGTCAACGACATCGATTTTGTCATGTGCACGCATTTGCACACCGACCACGTCGGATGGAATACCCGGCTCGAGAACGGCCGCTGGGTGCCGACCTTCCCGAAGGCGCGTTACGTGTTCGCCGACCGCGAACTGGCTTACTGGACCAAACGCCAAAACGATGACCCGGCAGCATGTCCATGGATCACTGATTCCGTGCTGCCTATTGTGGCCGCCAATCGCGCCGATATCGTCAAGAGCGCGCACGCTTTCAACGATCTCGTGACGCTGATCCCGACGCCCGGCCACACCATCGACCACTATTCGGTGCACGTCGGCACGCAAGGCGCCGATGCCGTCATTACCGGCGACATGATTCACTCGCCGCTGCAGGCCCGGTATCCGGAGCTCGGCATGATGGCGGACTACGATTCCGCGTTGGCCGGAAAGTCGAGGCGGGAATTATTCGGCCGCTTCTGCGATACGTCCACGCTGATGTGCACGGCACACTTTCCGTCGCCGTCGACCGCTCGCGTGGTGCGCCGGCAGGATGCGTTCGACTTCATCGATGCGTAGGTCAAACGTGTGGACGGGAGGGTGGGCAGAGCGACTGCGTCCGCCGTAGCTCCCAAGAGCGAAGGCGGAAGCGTGCCCATCATTCCTGTTCCGGTCCTGGATTGGTGGGCACGGCGTAAGCGCGCCTTTGCCCACCCTACAAGCGACCGAGACACCTCATCCCATCATCGCGTCCGCGATCTTCTCGGCCGACATCAGCGTCGGAAAATTGGTGTTGGCGCAGGGCACGACCGGGAAGATCGAGGCGTCGACGACGCGCAGGCCCTGCACGCCCTTGACGCGCCCCTGCGTATCGACGACCGCCATCGGATCGTCGGGCCGGCCCATGCGGCAGGAGCAGGAGGCGTGCCAGACGCCGATCGTCGCCTTGCGTACGAAGGCTTCCAGCGCTTCGTCGTCGTTCATCACCTGATCGAAGGTGAACCCTTCGACGACGAAATTATCGATCATGAAGTGGCGCAGCGCCGCCGGCCCATCCATCATCGCCGCTGCGATCGAGGTGAGGATCTTGTTCCTGGTGTTGACCACGCCGATCTTGCGCACGCGGTCGGTGTAGGAGGCCGGGAACGGCTTGTCGGTCACGGCTTTTAAGGGCGCGCTCATCTGCAGGCCCGCCATCTTGCGGAAGCCGCTCATCAGCCGCTCGAGGTCGCGTCGGTCGGACAACAGGTTGAACTCAACGATCGGCTCGGCGAAGGGATCGCGCGAGGCGAGCTTGACCTCGCCGGTCTCCGAATGGGTCTTGTAGACGGCGGTGAGCAGCGAGCCGATCCGCTCGCCGACCGCATGCCACGCCGACTTGGTCATGGCGGCGACGAACATGTCGCCCTTCGGCGTGCCGGGCAGGCCGGAGGAATAGCGCATCCCCATCTGAATGTGGCGGCGGGTGTGGTCGTTCATGCGCGCGCCGCGGCGGACAAAGGACGACAGCGAGATCGAGGGATGATCCATCAGCCGCTGGCCGACGCCTTCGAGGGCCGCCACCACGGGTATCCCCAGGTCTTTCAAGTGACCGACCGGGCCGATGCCGGCGCGCAGCAGATGCGCGGGCGAATGGATCGCGCCGCAGCACAGGATGACCTCGCGGCCGCGGAATTCTTGCTGCTTCCCGTCGACGATCGCCTTAATGCCGACGCAGCGCGTACCCTCGAACAGCAATTCCCCGACCTGCGTCCCGGTCGAGATCGTAAGGTTCTGGCGCTTGCGCGTCTCGCGGTCGAGATACCCCATCGCGGCCGAGACGCGCTGCTCGGACTGATTGGAATGCGTGATCGGAAAGTAGCCGTCGACGAACTCGCCATTCTGGTCGGGCACGAAATTGATGCCCGCGAGCTCGCAGGCCTTGGCGACGGCGTGCGAATGCCCCGTCCAGTGCTCGCGCGGGATGCGGCGGACGGGAATGCGGCCGTCCTTGCCATGATACGGCCCGTCGAAATCGAGGTCGCGCTCGACTTTCCTGAAGAACGGCAGCACATCCTTCCAGCCCCAACCGGCTGCACCTCGCGCTTCCCATTCGTCGTAGTCGGTCGGCGCGCCGCGGTTGGCGAGCTGGCCATTGATCGAAGAGCCGCCGCCGAGCACGCGCGCCTGCTCGTATTTGCGCAAGGGAGGGCGCACCTGCGGGTTGTTGTGGCTGACGATCTGGGTCGTGACCTTCAATTCGGTCCAGTGGAAGCGCGGGTCGAAATAGGCGGTGCCTGAATAGCTGTCGCGGATTTCGGCCGGCTCCTCGCCCGGCGGCGTGTCCTGCCCGGCTTCGCAGACGAGGATCTTGTTTGTGCTTTTGGCGGAGAGGCGATGGGCAAGGACCGATCCGGCGGAGCCGCCGCCGACGATGATGTAGTCGTACACTTCTGTGTTTCCTCTTGTTTTTTCTTGTTTGAGGACGTTAGCGCACAGCCGGCATCGCGTCACGCGGGCAAAAAAGCATCATATTTCACTGCCAGCATGCCGGCTTCGTCCTTGACGGGTGTCACCCATCATGAAAATCGCGATTATTGGAATCGGCAATGTCGGCAGCGCGCTCGCTCGCGGGCTTGCGAAGACCTCGCATCGGCTTGTGCTTGGGGTGCGCGATCCCAGTGATGCCGCCGCAAAGACCCTGGCTGCCGAAGTCAAGGCGGAATTGGCAACTCCGGCGGAGGGAGCCAAATCCGCCGAGCTGATCATCCTGGCGCTGCCCTGGGACGCTGCGGAGGCTGCCGTGAAAGCGCTCGGCGACCTCTCCGGCAAGACCGTCATCGATTGCATCAATCCGTTGGCGATGATCGGCGGGTCGCTTGCCCTCACCCTGGGCCACACCACAAGCGCCGGGGAGACCATCGCGGGCTGGCTGCCTGGCGCGTATGTGGTCAAGACCCTCAATCAGGTCGGTGCGGAGATCATGGCCGACAATGCCGGCATCTCACCAAGGCCCGTGATGTTCATGGCGGGCGATCATGCCGAGGCAAAGGCCAAAGTCGCAACCGTACTGGCGGATCTGGGCTTCGAGCCGCTCGATGCCGGAGACATCACCAAGGCCCGTCTGCTCGAGCCGTACGGAATGGTCTGGATCAACCAGGCGATGTTTCGCGGCAAAGGGCGGAACTGGGCCTTCGCTGCCGTGGAGCGGACATGAGCGGCGCGGCGTACGCCGCCGCTCAGCCCAGCACGAACGAGCGCATCGAGATCGATCCCATGTCGATACCGACGTTGAAGAAGCTCAGCTCGTCCTTGTCGTCGGCGACGGCTGAGGGAAACAGCACCGGCAGATAGTGCTCCAGCGTCGGATGCGCCAGCGGCAGCGTCCGCGCCAGCGACAGCGGCTTTGCCAGCGCGCCGAAATCACGATTGCCGATCGCCTGCGCCGCGCGGGCGTCGAAATCCTCGGCCCAATCGTAGGCGTGGCTGGCGCCGCGCACCAGCGCCATCAGATTGTGGACGATGTTGCCGCTGCCGACGATGAGCACGCCCTTCTCGCGCAAGGGCTTCAGCTCCTGTGCCAGCGCAAAATGCTCCGATGGCGGCTTGGCGAGATCGAGCGAAAGCTGAAACACCGGAATGTCGGCTTTCGGGAACATCTTGATCAGCACACTCCAGGCGCCGTGATCGAGCCCCCATTCGGTGTCGCCCTTGAGATGGCTGGAGCGCACCAACTCGATCGTGGCCTGCGCGACGTCGGGCGCGCCTGGCGCCGGATATTGCGCGTCGAACAGCGCTTGCGGAAACCCGCCGAAATCATGGATCGTCTGCGGGCGGGGACCGATATGCACCAGCGTCGTGCCGCGGGTCATCCAGTGCGCGGAGACGCAGAGGATCGCCGAAGGCGTCGGCAGCGTATCGCCGAGCCTCTTCCATTCCCGGCTATAGGCGTTGTCCGTGATCGCGTTCATCGGGCTGCCATGACCGACGAACAGCGCCGGCAGTCGGGGCGTCGACGGCAGGTCCTTGAACGCCTCGCTGGCGCTGGTGGGCGTGATCGCGGCGCCGCCCGCTGTCACTGCCGCCGCCAGTCCAACGCCGTCCTGCATCAATTCGCGTCGTGACATGAATCCCGATCCGATCTTCACTCAATTCTCCGCCGCTTCCGCTCGGAGGTGCAAAATCCCATATCCAAATGGGCCTGCCAAGCGCTGCGCGCAAGCGTCAAAAGGTGCAGAATGGCATGGCGGGCGCGGCCCGTCGTATCCGAAAAGCAGCACCATGGAGCAGAACCATGATGGCGTGAAGGTCGTCATCTCCGACGTCGACGGCGAGGCTCTGGCCAGCACGGTCAAGGAGCTCGGGCACGCGAGCAATCTGCGCGCCGTGGCTTGCGACGTCGCGCGGCGCGCCGACGTCGACCGGCTCGTGGCCGCCGCGCGTGACGCCTTCGGCCGGCTCGACATCATGGTCAACAATGCCGGCGTCGCACGCAATCAGGACCTGCTCGACATCACCGAGAAGGACTTTGACGACGTCATCGCCATCAACCTCAGGGGCGCGTTCTTCGGCGTGCAGGCTGCGGCGAAACAGATGATCGCGCAGGGCGGCGGCGGGGTCATCATCAACATGTCCTCGGTCAATGCCTTACTTGCGATCCCGACGCTTGCGACCTATGCCATCTCCAAGGGCGGCATGAAGCAGCTCACCTCGGTTGCCGCCGTGGCGCTCGCTCCGCACAACATTCGCGTGGTCGCGGTCGGACCCGGCACGATCCTGACCGACATGGTGGCGTCCGCGATCTTCTCTTCGGATGAGGCGCGCCGCACGGTCATGTCGCGCACGCCGATCGGGCGCGGCGGCGAGCCGAGCGAAGTCGCCGCCGTCGTCGCCTTCCTCGCTGGCGACGATGCGTCCTACGTCACCGGGCAGACGATTTATCCTGACGGCGGCCGGCTGGTGCTGAATTATACCGTGCCGGTGAAGTAGCGGAGGCTCACACCCCCGCAGGCCGGATCGCCTCCTGAATCGCGCGCGACGCATCGAGCAAAATCTCGGCGACCTCGGCCTCGCGGCGGGGGCCGAGCCGCGTGCGAACCGCCGATAACGTGATCGCCGCCACCGGGCGATGGTCCGGTGTCTTGACCCAGGTCGAGATCGACTTCGTTCCCTGCACCAGGCCGATCTCGCGCAGATTGTAGCCGCGGCGGCGCGCGGCGGCGATTTGCGCCAACACGGCCGGTGCCTCGGTGCGATAAGCCGCAAGCCGCGCTTCATTGGCGGCGACGATCCTTCTCGCCTCCGCGGCCGGCATCGCCGCGAGGATGGCTACGCCTGCGCTGGATACTCCGAGCGGACGCCGCGCGCCGACCTCGATCGAGAGCACCTGGATCGGGAATGAGCCGATGCGGCGGTCGACGCACAGCGTGTCGTTGCCGGTGCGCACGGTGAGAAACAGGGTATCGCCGACACGCTCCGACGTGTCCTTCAGAATGTCGTCCGCGGCCGCAAGCAGCGGCGAGCGCGATGGCCGCGCCAGCGCAAGCTCGAGCACCTGGCCACCGATCGCGTAGCGCCCGGTCTTGCCGTGCCGCTCGACGATGCCTTCCTCGATCAGGGCATGCACGATCCGGTGCACGGTCGGCCGCGTCAATCCGGTGGCCTGCACGACGTCGGACAACGGCAAACCCGCCTCGCGCCCCGAGGCCAGGATGCGCAATACCGCGAGCGCGCGCCGGATCGCTTGCGCGCCTCTACGCGGTTCCGTCGTTAACGCACCAGCCCTGCCATTGTCCACCATGTGGACATGATCGGCACAATTCGGTCGACAGGTAAAGCCCGGAGTCGAAATGATGGCCAAGGCCCGGCGCGCGCCAACGCGCCGCCCCACAACAGATCAGGTGGACAATGATCCGCCAGCCGAAAGTTTCGGGAGGATTTTGATGAGATGGCTCGCAGCCGCCTTGATCGCCGTCGCTTTTGCCGGTGCGGCAGTGGCCGCTGAGCCCTATCCGTCCCGCAACGTCCGCCTGATCGTGCCCTATCCGCCCGGCGGCAATGTCGACAGCGCGGCGCGCATCATCGCCGAGAAATTGCAGCAGAAGCTGGGTCAGCCCTTCATCATCGAGAACAAGGCCGGCGCCGGCGGCATGATCGCGGGCGAAGCCTTCGCCAAATCGGAGAAGGACGGCTACACCCTGTTCGTCGGCGCCAATGGCCCGGTGCTGTTCGCGCCCCTGATCAACCGGCGCGACGCCTATCAATGGAAGCGCGACTTCATTCCGATCACGTCGATCTCGATGACGCCGCTCGTGCTGGAAGTGAATCCGTCCGTTCAGGCCAGGACCGCAAAAGAGCTTTTCGAATTGGCCCGCCGCGAGCCCGGCAAGCTGACAATGGCCTCTCCCGGCGCGGGTACGACCAACCATCTCCTGAGCGAACTCGCGCAATCCACGCTTGGCCTGAAATGGATCACCGTGCACTATCGCGGCAATGCGCCGGCAACGAATGACCTGATCGGCGGACAGGTGCAATTCGCCTTCGACCAGGTCTCGGTTGCCCTGCCTTATATCAAGAACAACATGATCCGCGCGCTCGCGGTCACCAGTCCGCACCGGCTCGCCTCGCTGCCGGATGTGCCGACCCTCGCCGAGCTCGGCTACAGGGATTTTGAAGAGCAGACCTTCACCGGCCTGTTCGCGCCAGCGGGCACCCCGAGCGAGATCGTCGCAAGGCTGCACGACACGATGGCCGAGATTTTGAAAGACCCGTCTGTCGTGGACAAGTTCGACAAGCTCGGCGCCGAGGCGGTGACGATGACGCCGGCCGACTTTACGACCTATCTGGGGCACGAGGACGCGAAATGGACCCCAGTGGTTCGCGCCGCGAATATCAAGGCCGATTGAACGGTTGGCGCAGCTGACGAGGTGACGGCCAACATGCGGATCGATCCATCTGATCATGGTGCCGAACAGATCTACCGGTTGATGACCGGAATCGTGGTGCCGCGCCCGATCGCCTGGGTGACGAGCCTGTCGGCGACGGGCGTGCTCAATCTCGCACCCTTCTCGGCCTTCACCTTCGTCTCGCAGAAGCCGCCGCTGCTCGCGATCAGCGTCGGCCGCAAGGGCGGCGTCTTCAAGGACACCGCGCACAATATCCTGGCGATCGAAGAATACGTGATCCACATCGCCGACACGCCGCTGATGGAAGTTTTGCACGAAAGCTCGGCCGAGCATCCGCCCGAGGTGAGCGAGGTCGAGGCGCTTGAGCTCGAAACGCTGCCGAGCGAACGCATCAAGGTACCGCGGCTCGCATCGCCGCCGGTCGCCATGGAATGCCGCTTCCGGCAATGCCTCGAATTCGGCGAGCTCCGCAGCCGCCTGATTGTCGGTGAAGTCGTGATGGTTCATGTCCGCGACGGCCTCGTGAATAACGGCAAGGTCGAAACATCCGCACTCGATCCGATCGCCCGCATCGGCGGCCCGCGCTATGCGCGGCTCGGCGAGATCGTCACGCTGAAGAGCGTATTTCAGACCCCGAAATCGACCGAGTGAACAGCCAAGAGGAATCGCATCATGACCGGCAACGCGCGGCGCAAGAGCATCCACATCGGCGGCTTCAAGCACGCCAATCCGATTCCGAACGCCAGCCGCATCGGCAATCTCGTCATGAGCGGCGTCATCCTCGGCCGCGATGAAGCCGGCAACATGCCCGTGAGTCTCGAAGCGCAATGCGCCAACATGTTCGCGCACATGAAGGCGACCGTCGAAGCCGCCGGCGGCACCACGGACGACATCATCAAAATGACGGTCTGGCTCAAGGACCGCTCGCAGCGCGCGCCGCTGAACGTCGAATGGGTGAAGATGTTTCCCGACGAGCATTCGCGCCCGGCGCGTCATTCCTTGCAGAGCGACATGGAAGGCGGCGCGCTGGTGCAATGCGATTTCACCGCCGTGATTGACTGAAAGGGATCTTGGCTGTGCCGACCTATCTTCCGTTCGATCCGAATCCGCAGCGCCCGTCAAGGCTTCCGCCGCCCAAAACCGTGGACAGCCAGTTTCACGTGCTGGGTCCGCTCGAGAAATATCCGGTGCGTCCGGGCGCGGCCTATCAGATGCCGACCGCGACCTGGGAGGCGGCGCTCAAGATGCACAAGGCGCTCGGGATCGAGCGCGGCATCATTGTGCAGACCACGACCTACGGCGCCGACCACAGCGTGGTGCTCGACGGCCTTGCCATGATGGGCCCTGACTATCGCGGCTGCGCCAATGCACTGGTGTTCGCCGAAGCCGACGACGCTTATCTCGCCAGGCTGCACGACGCCGGCGTGCGCGGCGCGCGCTTCTCCTTTCGCCAGGAGTTGGGGGCGGTGCTGTCGGACAAGGATTTCGCCCGCGCGATCGCGCGTATCCGTGAGCTCGGCTGGTACGCAAAAATCCAGCCGGAGAAGGACGGCATCATCTCCAGCGTTGAGAAATACGCTTCGCTCGACGTCCCCGTGCTGATCGACCACATGGCGCGGCCTGACCCAACCGCCGGCAGGAACGATCCGAACCTGAAGACGATGCTGGACCTGCTCGCGAAGGGTAATTTCTGGGTGATGCTTTCGCTCGGCGAGAAGACGTCGAAGGCCGGTCCGCCCTGGGACGACGTCATTCCAATCGCGCGAGCCTACATCGAGGCCGCGCCCGGCCGCTGCGTCTGGGCCAGCGACTGGCCGCACCCGGTGTCGGTCAAGCAGCCGCCTAACGACGCCGATCTCATCGAGCTGATGTATCGCTATGCGCCGGACGAGGCGACGCTGCACAAGATCCTGGTCGAGAATCCGGCGAAGCTGTTCGGCTTTCCGGATTGAGCCGCAAATTGCCCCCGCGCCGGTCGCCGCTACTTTTTGGTGGGCGGCGCAGCCTGCACGGCAGGTGCCGCGGCGGCCAGGAGATCGGCGCGCTTGCCGTTCAGCGGCGGGTAGATGCGCTAGCGATTGATGGTCTGCTTGGTCTGCTTGGCCGCCGCCCCCGGTCGTGCGCACCTTGCGATCCCAGCCCTCGGTATAGAGAGCGCCCCAGGCGCCGAGATCGAGCACCGTGACGTACCAGTCGAATGCAGCGGCAGCATCGGCTCGCCGAGCAAATCCGCGACCACATTGTGGAGCGCTAGCACCAGCCGATCATAGGCCACTGTCTCGCGACGGCCGCCGCTCACAACGGTGACCTGCCGCGCGGCGGGATCGATGGCTTCGACCTCGGCGCCCCTGTGGCTCACGCCAACGGGGTCAAGCAGCTTTGTCAATGGGATCGCGGCCTCGCGGAGATCGACTTCGTAATTGCGGACACGGATGTTGTGATAGGGATTGCGGTCGACGACGACGATCTCGATGTCCGTCGCCCGCGCGCCGATCTCCTCGCGCTTCCGGGCGGCGCCGATCGCGACCCATAGCCCCGCAAAGCCCGCTCCGAGGACAAGAATGCGCGCCATGTTTGCTCCGCCGGCATCATTGAAAAGCGGAGAAACATAGCAGGCCGCCGCGAGCGAGGTCCAACAAAGAGAGCGCGACGAGCTTCAGACTGAAGCACCATCGCGCCCTGACCTCGCACACACTGCGAGCTGCGCCGGCCGAAGCCGGCGGCAAATCGCTATTCCGCCGGCTCGGCCACCAACGTGATCTGCGACACCAGCTCCTTGCCCCTGGTTTCGGGGCTAAAGAGCAGCGTGACCACGAACACGATCGCGGCAGCCGTCGTCGAGATCAGCATGGGAATCGTGAAGCCCGCCGGCTGACCGGCCGCGAAGTAGGTAAGCACCGGACCGGTGAAGCCGGCCCAGATCGCGCCCTGATGATAACAGAAGCCCGACGCCGTCGCCCGCACCTCGGTCGGGAAGCGTTCGCTCAGGTAAGCCGGATTCTGTCCATAGATCGCGCCGAGGAAGGCGCCCTGCAGGATGAAGGCGCCAGCCACCACTGCGTAGGAGTCGAACATCAGATAGAACGGCGTCACCAGCGCGCCGATCGCCGCCGGGATGATCATCGCCCATCGGCGCCCGAGCACGTCGGCGACATAGCCCCAGAAGCCGGACGCCAGGAACGCGATCAGGTTGGCCATCGCGATCGGCATCGCGACCATGCCGGCGCTCAGATGCAGATCCTTCTGCAGGTGGGTCGCAAACATGCCGTAGACGGAGTAGTAGATGATGAAGCCGCTTGCCATCCACAGGCACGCCATAATCGTGTTGGGCAGGATGCGCAGGCGGAAGATGTCGAGCAGCGGCGCCTTGAATTCGTGATGCTGCTCGCGCTGAATGCGGCGGTTCTCCACCCAGACCGCCGGTTCCTTGACGTAGAAGCGGATCCACACCACGGCAAGTGCGGGCAGCACACCGAGGATCAACAGACCGCGCCAGCCGATGCGATCATAGAGCAGCCCGTAGGCCAGGCTCGACGCCAGGAAGCCGATACTCCAGGATCCTTGTAGCACGCCACTCATCAGACCGCGCGAGCGCGCCGGCCAGGATTCCATGGCGAGCGCCGCACCGGCGGGCCACTCCGCGCCCATGCCAATGCCAAGCAGCGCGCGGAACAGGAACAGCAGCCAGAAGGTCGGCGCGATGCCGGCCAGCAAGTTGCAGATCGAGTACCACAGGATCGAGATCATCAACGGCGCCTTGCGGCCGATGCGATCGGCGAGCCAGCCGCTTCCGACCGCGCCCACCAGCCGCAGCCATAGCGTGATGGTGAAGACGGCGGTCACTTCGATCAGCGGCACGTGGAAGGTTTGCGAGATCGGCACCATGATCAGGAGGAAGATCGTGAAGTCGAATGCATCGAGCGTCCAGCCGAGCCAGGCGGCGATCCATGCGATCCACTGGTCCTTGGTAGGCTCTTTCCACCACGGCACCTGGCCGGGTACATCAGCCGTCATCGTCATACGCTTCCTCCCTCGTGATTTACGTCAACTTGCTCTCCGTGGCTTCCCTGCGCGGCTGTGGTCGCCGTCTGAGCAGGACTGTTTGGACGGCCGAAGCCGCCGGGTCGAAAGTTTCAGTGGTCAGTCTTCAGAAAACGAAATGTCGTATTTGCTGCTGCACCGCACTATCGGCGACTCCCGCAGCTGATCTCTGTCATTTGTTCGTGAGCAGTATGTCGCTGCGGCAATCCGCTGACAAGCGCGATCGGCGCGCCTTGGTTCCTTTCCGGCCAAACGCTGCCCATCCTTTAGGCTTACTGCGCTGCCCACGCCCGCGCTGCAGCGCCATCCCGGCAAGCATCGATGTCGCAATCTGGACGGCCGCTGCTCCGTGGACGCCGTACCGCGACGCAGCAGACTACGCGCCCGCTACCGCGACGCCGCCAACCAGTTCGCCGAACGACGCGAAGAACTGCGCGGCGAGTTTCTTCGCCGTGGAGTCGATCAGCCGTCCCCCGAGCTGCGCGAGCTTCCCGCCGATCTGGGCGTCGACTGCGTATGAGAGGATCGTCACTTCGGCGCTCTCTTCGCTGAGCTTCACCGTGGCGCCACCCCTGGCGAAGCCGGCGATGCCGCCGCTTCCCTCGCCCGCGATGCGATAGGAATTGGGCGGATCGAGATCGGAGAGCGTGACCTTGCCGCCGAACGCCGCCTTCACGGGACCGATCTTGAGCATGACGGTCGCCGTCATCTCGTTCGGTGTTGACATTTCAAGGGACTGACAGCCGGGAATGCATTGCTTCAGGATGTCCGGATTGTTGAGGGCCGCCCAGACCTGTTCCTTCGAGGCCAGGATGCGCTGGCTGTCACTCATCTGCATGGCTGTCTTTAACTCCGTGCTGTGGGTTTCGTGCTGCGTTGTCCGCGTCGCCGCTCGATGGTGATCTCGGCGAGGATCGACATCGCGATCTCTTCCGGCGTGATGGCGCCGAGATCGAGCCCGGCCGGCGCCTTGACGCGGTCGATCGCAGCCGTGTCGACGCCGTCGGCCGCGAGTTTCGCCCGCAAGGACGCCATCTTGCGGCGGCTACCGACAAAGGCGTGATAGGCGGCGTCGATCGCAAGCGCCTCTCTCAGCGCGGCCTCGTCGCCCTTGCCTTGCGTCGACACCACGACAAACCGGCGGGCTGGATGCAGCTCGCCAAGGGAAAACGAGTCGATCAGCATGTCGACTTCTGGCGCTGCAACGAAGTCCGACGCGGGCGCGGCCAGCGTCACGTGATAGCCGAGGGGGCGCGCCTGCGCGGCCAGCGACAGCGCCACCGGGCTTGCGCCCAGAATGATCAGCGACGGATGCGGCAGAACCGGTTCGACGAAAATATCCATCGTGCCTTTGCTCGGGCATAGATTGCTGGCGAAACCTACGCCTTCGCGCGTCTCGCCCGGCTTGACGCCGAGCTCTGCCAGGAGATTTTCCGGCTGCACGGAGACCATACGCGGCTCGCCGTCGGCGAGCGCCTCGCGCGCCGCCTTCAACACCGCACCTTTGGCGCAGCCGCCGCCAATCCAGCCCGCAGCAATGGTGCCGTCGGGACGGATGATCGCCTTGGCGCCGGCCTTTGCCGCCGTCACCGACACGGTGCGCACCACGGTCGCGAGCACAAAGGCCTGTTCGGCGGCCTTCATCCGCGCCACCAGATCCATCACCTCGACATGAGCTGTCATGTCACAACCTCGCGAGATACGGTTCGAGCGCGGAGAGCGACTTCAGCGTGTTGGCCGGTGCATAGAGATCGACATGAGGTAGCGCGGCCTTGATGCCGCGCGCCTCCGGCGCATAGCCCTCCCAGCCCGCCATCGGGTTGAGCCAGACGATGCGGCGGCAGCGCTTCGCGAGCGCGGCCATTTCTCGACCGAGTAACTCGGCATCTCCCGTCTCGTAACCGTCGGAGACGATTATCACGGCCGAGCGCGAATGGATCACGCGCGCGGCATGCCAGCGGTTGAAGGTTTGCAGGCTCTCCCCGATTTTCGTTCCGCCGCCGGCGCCCTGCGCCAGCAGCGACAGGCGATCGAGCGCGCGGGCGGCGTCCTTTTCCTTCATCGCATCGGAAACATGCGCGAGCCGCGTGTGGAACAGGAACGCATCGGCCTCGCGAAACGCGTCGAGCACACCATGGATGAATCGCAGGAACACGCTGGTGTATAGGCTCATCGAGCCCGACGCATCGAGGAGAACAATGAGACGAAGCGGCTTGTCCTTGCGCTGACGCTTCACGAGGCTGATCGGCACGCCGCCATGGCTGATGTTGTGATGGATGGTCCGGCGCAGATCGAGGCGACGGCCGCGGCGGTGGGCAAGATCGCGCCGCGTCAGCCGCGTGCGCATGATTTTCGCAAGCTGCGCCGCGGCCGCATGCGCCTGCGCTATTTGCTCGGGATCGGCGAGCTTGCGGAAATCGACCTCGGCCAGGTTTTCGGCCCGCGAGGCGCCTTCCATGCGCCCCTCGCCGCCGCGCGATGCCGGCGCGTCGGCGGCGGAGGGCACCTGGTCGGTTGCGGATTGTGTGCCGCTCTGTTGCGTACCGTCCTGAATGCTTTTGAGGGAAGGATTGTTCGCTGATTTCGCCGAGCCCAACGCAAACGATCGCGAGCGCACGCGCTTTCCCAGCCAGAAGGCGTCAAAGATCCCGTCGAACCTTTCCCAGTCGGACCTCCGCGCCGAGAACAGATGCTTGAACGCCGAGCGGAGCAGGCCCGGCTTGGCGGCATAGCCCGACGTCATCAGCGACGCCGCGTCCTGCCCCTCCGCAAGACCAACGGCAAATCCATTGTCGCGCAGCGTGCGCAGGAACGCGGCAAGCTTGCCCGAGACGAGGCGCGAGACCTCATCGATCTCATCGAAGGCGGGCGTGGTGCCGCAGCAGCTCATGCGACCTTCCCCAGGATGCGCTCCGCCACCTCGCGCGTGACGCGGACCTTGTCCTCCTGCGTCTTGACGAGGCACATCAGCGTCTCGTGCACGATCTCGCGCGCATCATGCAGGTCGCGCACGTCGAGACCGACCAGCGCAGCCGCCCAGTCCAGCGTCTCGGCGACACCAGGCACTTTGCGCAGCTCCTCTTTGCGGATGCTCTCGACCATTCGCGCAATCTGCAGCGACAGCGAGGCGCTGGCGCCGTCGATCCGCGCCATGATGATGCGCGCCTCGCGCTCGACATCGGGATAATCGACATAGTGGTAGAGGCAGCGGCGGCGCAGCGCGTCGGACAATTCGCGGGTGCTGTTCGAGGTCAGCACCACATGCGGGATCGAAATCGCCTTGATGGTGCCAAGCTCGGGGATCGAGACCTGGAAGTCGGAGAGAAGCTCCAGCAGAAACGCCTCGAACTCGTCGTCGGCGCGATCGATCTCGTCGATCAGGAGCACCGGTGGCTCGTCGCGACGGATCGCGGCGAGAAGCGGTCGCTCCAGGAGATATTTTTCGGAGAAGATCTGGTCCTCGATGGAATCGGCGTCGCCGCGATGCGCCTGGATCGCCAGCAATTGCCGCTGGTAGTTCCACTCGTAGAGCGCCGAGGACTGGTCCAGCCCCTCATAGCATTGCAGGCGGATCAGCTCGGTCGCATGCACCGCGGCCAGCGCTTTGGCTACCTCGGTCTTGCCGACGCCCGCCTCGCCCTCCAGGAGCAGCGGGCGCCGCAATCGCTGCATCAGCGAGATCGCGGTGGCGAGTTCGCCGTCTGCGATGTAGCCAGATTTCGCTAGCGCTTCCGCGATCTCCTCGCGATTTTTCATGCTCAACATGTCTCCTCGTCATTGCGAGGAGCGAAGCGACGAAGCAATCCAGACTGTTCGTGCGGCTCTGGATTGCTTCGCTTCGCTCGCAATGACGGACCCACTAAGCGACGGCTCCGAGTTGCTTCGCCGCCTTCCAGTTGCGCCAATAATCATGCGGCATCTGGATGTGCGTCGAGCCCAGGAACGAGAAGGCGTCGTTGACGGCGTTGGAGAACGCCGGCACGCCGCCGACATTCGGGCTTTCGCCGACACCCTTGGCGCCGATCGGATGATGCGGCGAAGGCGTGACCGTAAAGTCGGTCTCCCAATGCGGCGTCTCGACCGCGGTCGGCATGAAGAAATCCATGAACGAGCCGGTCACGACGTTGCCGGCCTCGTCGTAGCGGATCTCCTGGCCCATCGCGATGGCGAACGCCTCGGTGAGGCCGCCATGCACCTGGCCCTCGATGATCATCGGGTTGATGCGCGTGCCGCAATCATCGAGCGCATAGAAGCGCCGGATCTTGTACACGCCGGTATCGACGTCGATGTCCATCACGCAGAGATAGGCGCCGAACGGATAGGTCATGTTGGGCGGATCGTAGTAGCTCACCGCTTCCAGCCCCGGCTCCATGCCGGGCGGCACCGAGTTATACGCCGCCCAGCAGATGTCCTTCATCGACATGAACTTCTCGGGCAGGCCCTTGACGCGGAAGCCGTCGATGTCCCATTCGAGATCGTCCTCATGGACCTCGAGCTTATAGGCCGCGATCATCTGCGCCTTCGCCTTGATCTTCCGCGCAGCCATGGCGATCGCGGCGCCGGCGACTGGCGTCGAGCGCGAACCGTAGGTGCCCAGCCCGTAGGGCGCGGTGTCGGTGTTGCCCTCCTCGACCTGGATGTTGTCGGCCGGGATGCCGATTTCGGTCGCGATGATCTGCGCCCAGGTGGTCTCATGCCCCTGGCCCTGGCTCTTGGTACCCATGCGCGCGATGCCCGCCCCGGTCGGATGCATGCGTATCTCGCAGGAGTCGAACATGGCGATCCCGAGGATGTCGCAATTCTTCGATGGTCCCGCGCCGACGATCTCGGTGAAGAAGGAGACGCCGAGCCCCATGATCTCGCGGGTCTCGCCGCGCTTGAACGCAGCGCGCTTTTCCGCCTGCTCTTTCCGGAGTGCAGCGTAGTTCGTGCTCTCCATCATCTTGCGCATGGCGGTGTGGTAGTCGCCGGAATCATATTCCCAGCCTAGCGCGGAATGATAGGGAAACTGCTCCGGCTTGACGAAGTTCTTCAGCCTGAGCTCGGCCGGATCCACGCCGAGCTTCTGCGCGAGGATATCCATCGCGCGCTCGATGCAATAGGCCGCCTCCGTGACGCGGAACGAGCAACGGTAGGCGACACCGCCCGGCGCCTTGTTGGAATAGACGCCGTCGACGGTGAGATGAGCCACCGGGAAGTCATAGGATCCGGTGACGATATTGAAGAAGCCGGCCGGCCATTTCGACGGGTCGGCGCAGGCGTCGAACGCGCCGTGATCGGCCAGCACATGGACGCGAAGGCCCGTGACCCTGCCCTCTTTCGTGGCGGCAATTTCGGTGGTCATATGATAGTCGCGCGCGAACGAGGTCGCGGTCAGGTTCTCGATGCGGTCCTCGACCCATTTCACCGGCTTGCCCGTGACGATGGAGGCGACGGCTGCACAGATATAGCCGGGATAGGCGCCGACCTTGTTGCCGAAGCCGCCGCCGATGTCGGGCGAGATCACATGGATCTTCTGCTCCGGCAATTTGGCGATCAGCGACACCACGGTACGGATCACATGCGGCGCCTGGAACGTGCCCCAGATCGTCAGCTCGCCCTTGATCTTGTCAAAGGAGCAGACGCACTGGCAGGTCTCCAGCGGCGATGGGTGAGTCCGGTGATAGGAGATCATCTCCTTGATCGTCACGTCGGCCTTCTTGAAAGCGGCGTCGGTGAGCTCTTTATCCCCGACGGTCCACTCGAAGATGTGGTTGTAGTGCTTGCGCGGGCCGTGCGCGCCTGCCGTCTTGCCCGCGAGGTCTTCGCGCAGCACGGGCGCATCCGGCGCCATCGCCTTGAACGGATCGATGATGACCGGCAGCGGCTCATATTCGACGACGACCTTGGCGACGCCGTCATCGGCGGCGTAGCGGTCGGTCGCGACCACGAAGGCAACCTCCTGGTTCTGGTACAGCACCTTGCCGTCGGCGAGCACCATCTGCACGTCACCCGCGAGCGTCGGCATCCAGGCAAGGTTGACGGTCTTGAGCGTTTCCGCGGTGATGACCGCGAGCACGCCCGGCACCTTCAGCGCCTCTTCCGAGTTGATCGATTTCACCCGCGCATGCGGATGCGGCGAGCGCACGAAGTCGCCGTGCAGCATACCCGGCAGCTTCAGATCGTCGACGTAATTGCCCTTGCCTTGCGTGAAGCGGATGTCTTCGACGCGCTTGCGCTTGCAGCCCAGGCCTTCGAGGGCGGCGGTGCGCTGTTCCCGCGTGGGAGTCATGTCGTTCATTCCGCGGCCTCCTTGAATTCCACGCCGTTGAGCCTGGCGGTGGCGTATTGGATCGCCTTGACGATGTTCTGGTAGCCGGTGCAGCGGCAGATGTTGCCGGAGATGCCGGCGCGGATTTCCTCTTCGCCTGGTGACGGATTCTCCTTCAGCAGCCGATGCGCGCGGAGAATCATGCCGGGCGTGCAGAAGCCACATTGCAGGCCATGCATCATGCGGAAGCCTTCCTGCAGCGCCGACAGCGAGCCGTCGGCGTTGGCCATGCCCTCGATGGTGGTGATGTCGCTGCCCTGGGCCTGGACCGCGAACATGGTGCAGGACTTCACCGACATGCCGTCGATATCGACGGTGCAGGCGCCGCAATGGGTGGTCTCGCAGCCGATATGGGTGCCGGTCATCTGCAGGTTTTCGCGGATGAAATGCACGAGCAGCGTTCGCGGCTCGACGAGGCCCTCGACCTCGGCACCGTTGACCTTCATGATCACATGGACTTTGGCCATCCTCCCCTCCCTTATTTCGCGCGGCCGGCGGCGCGCTGCAGCGCGCGCGTCACCATGATGCCGCCGACATGTTTGCGGTATTCGACCGGCCCGCGCGCATCCGCGGCCGGCGACATGATCGCCTGCGCTGCGGTGGCCGCCTTGTTCAGCGCGGCGGCATCGAGCGTGGTGCCGATCACCGCCCTCGCGGCTTCGATCGCGAGCAGCGGCGTCTCGTGCAAATTGGTGAGCCCGATCGAGCAGGTTGCGACCTTGCCGCCCGCCATGGTGAGCACCACCGCGGCCGCGGCTGTGGCATAGTCGCCGACTTTTCGCTTCAGTTTCTCGTAGGCGTAGCCGTGACCGGCCGCGGGTACGGCGATCGTGACCGAGGTCATGATTTCGCCGGGCTCGAGCGCAGTGAAGTAGGCGCCTTGATAGAAATCGGTGGCGAGAACGTCGCGCGCGCCGTTCGGGCCGTGAAGCTGGTAGCTTGCGCCCATCGTCATCATCAGCGCCGGCATGTCGTTGCCGGGATCGCCGTTGGCGAGATTGCCGCCGATCGTGCCACGGTAACGCACCTGCGGATCGGCGATCAGAAGCGCGGCTTCCTGCAGGATCGGCAGCGATCTTGCGATCTCGTCGGAGGCGAGCAGCTCATGTTGGGTCGTCATCGCGCCGATGACGACCTTGTCGTCGCCGCGGCTCACGCCTTTCAGCCCGGCGACGGAATGCAGGTCGACCAGGTGGGCCGGCGTCGCGAGCCGGAGCTTCATCATCGGAACCAGGCTATGGCCGCCTGCCAGCGGGCGGGCGTCATCGCCGAGATCGGTCAAGAGTTTGACCGCATCGGCCACAGTCGCGGGTCGATGGTAGCTGAATGCGCCAGGGATCATCGTCTCCTCCATGATCCACGCTTCTGACGTGCGTGGATTTTGGCAGGACGCTCCCTCCACCCGCGTTTCAGGGCAACGGCGCCGGCACCAGCGCGTGAATTTCGCACGAGTTGCGGCAGTCGGCGCACGAATTGCGTCAGGGAGAGAGACCTAACGCGCGGACTGTCGCCGCGCGGGATTGCGCCCCTCTCCCGCTCGCGGGGGAGGCTTGGGGTGGGGGTGTCTCCGCGAGTCGCACTGTTCCTGTGGAGAGAGCCCCCACCCGCATCGCATCTCCGATGCGATGCGACCTCCCCCGCAAGCGGGAGAGGTGAACGGAGCCCAGAGCTGAGACCGGTAACTTGCTAAGCGTGACGTCTCACCAGCCCCAGCCGGGCCTTCACCTCGGCGATCTTCGCGCGGCTGACTGGCACGAGGTGGGGGCTGGGACCATCGAGCTCGATCACGGCGCCGTCGCCTTCCTTGCGGACGAAGGAGACATGGGGGATCGCCACGATATGGCTGCGGTGGACCCTGAGGAACAGGCCGGGGTCGAGTTGAGCTTCGGCCTCCGAGATCGACCAGGGGCACATCCGCTCGCGGGTGCCATCGTGCACCCTGGTGTAATGCGCGTCCGCCCGGACGCTGCGGACCTCCGTCGCATCGATGAAGTGTGTGCCGTTGGCGCCCTCGACCGGCAGCCGCGGCGCCGGCGCGGCCCGCGGCGGCTGGCCGACCCCGCCGAGCGGGGCCGGCATCAACCGCGGTGCAGTCAGCGTAAGCGGCGCAGCGTCGGCTTGCGCGGCCGCCGCAGTCGGGGCGTCCGCGGCAGCAGCCGTCGATTGCCGCCGCGGGTCGGGCACCAGCGACAGCAGGAAGCCGGCCGCGATGACAAAGCAGAGCACGGAGACGATGATCGACAGCATCTGCGGCGAGGCGGCGAGCCCGCCCGCGCCATGATGCGGCGCGGCGTCCGTCACCAGCACGAAATGCATGCCGTAGGTTGCGGTGTAATGCATCCCCGACACCGCAAGCCCAAAAGCGATCGAGCTTGCGATCAGCCGGATGCCCTCCTGCCGCGCCAAAAAGGCGCGCAGGCCGCCATAGGCGGTGACGATTGCGACCACCACCGACAGGAGCACCATGGTCCAGTCATGCTGGACTGCGAAATGGCCGGCGAGGCCGTGGATCCCCGCATAGTGCATGCTGACGATGCCCAGCCCAAGCAGGACCGCGGAGGACGCCACGCGCAACAGCGTCGGCTCGCCGATCGAGACGAAAAACAGGGAGATGCCGACCACAAGCGCGCAGATCAGAAACGAGATCGTGGTCGGCAGCACGAGATAGACGGTGTCGGGCGGAATTGGCGCGGCCAGCATCCCGACGAAATGCATGGTCCAGATGCCGACCGCGAGAAAGATTGCAGCTCCGGCGAGCAGCACGCGACGGCTCACCCCCGGCGCGCCGCGCACGCGCGCCGCCAGCGAGAAGCCGGTATATCCACCCAGAATCGCGATCGCCACCGAGAGCGCGACGAGATAGGGATCGTGTCCTTCGAACATGATCGTCTCAGCCGGTCCGTCTCCACGGACGGCCTCCTCCCGCCGCCGACTTTACAGGTGGGGCGACGGAAATGACAATCAATCGATTGTGGCGCCCTCGCGTCGCACTTGCGGAGCGAGCTCGAAACCGCGAGCAGCGCCGCGCGTTCCTTGTCGCTGTGACGCGATGGCGCTTTGAGGGCGCGACCGGTGCCGCCGTTAGCCTGTCGCGGCGTCCTGAGAGGCAACGTCGCGCTGCGCCAGTATCCGCGCCAGCAAAGCGCAAACGTTCATCCTGCATTCATCGCAGCGAAAGCGATGTGACAAAACGCACATCCGCGTCGCCGTCCAGATCAATCCACGAACCGTCGATGCGAGGGCAGGCACCAAGGAGCAGGTGTGAATGGTCACATCCAATGCTCTCCAGGAGCCTGTCATGTCCTTTGCCTTGCTCGTTCGACGATCCTCTTTCGTGGCCGTCGCCCTCAGCCTCACCGCGTTCGGCGCAGCGACCATGCCGGCGGCCGCGAAGCCGCAGCCCTTCCCCGGCCCGGGGCAGCCTCAATTTCCCCCGCCCAAGCCGGTGTTCAATCCGAACCCACCCAAGCCGGTGTTTATTCCAGTCAAACCGATCGTCCTTCCGAACCCGCCCAAGCCGGTGGTCAACCCGCCGAAGCCCGGACCGATCGTCAAACCGATCGATATCTGCGTGATCATGCCGTCGAAGTGCGTGAAGCCCGTTGGGGTCAACCCTCCGCCGGTCATCGTTGCGCCGCCGCCGGTCGTGGTCGAACCGCCGCCTCATGTCATCGTCCGGCCCGAGCCGGTGTACGTGCCCCGCCCGGTGCCGGTCGAAGCACCCAACGCGGCCGCGGCCTCCAGTGAATCCTGCAACTGCCTGACCAAACAGTATCAGAGCGACGGCAGCGTGGTGTTCCGCGACCTCTGCACGCACGAAGCCGCGATGGCAACGCAGGCCGACCTGCAGGCGCAGGCCCAGTCACGGGCTGCGCCGCAGGACCAGACACAGGACGCGCCGGCCCGCTAATCACCGGCGCTCCCTGATCCCAGCGAGACATCGGACGCCTCCAGGCGTCCGATGTTCGTTTTCGTCCCTAAGCGCCCGCGACAATCCCCGCGGCGACCTGGCCGCGGAGTCGTTCGAGCGAGAGCAGCGTGTCGGCGCAGGCTTCCGCGACCTCGACGCCCTTGGTCGCAAAGTGCTTCTTGAAGAATTCGAAATGCGCCTGGCTCTCGTGGAATTGCTGCGGCGTGAGCACCGCGGAGAACACCGGCACCTCGGTGCTCAACTGCACGTCCATCAGCGCCTTGATCACGGTGTCGGCGACGAACTCATGGCGATAGATGCCGCCGTCGACCACGAGGCCGGCCGCGACGATCGCGGTGTAGCGTCGCGTCTTGGCGAGGATCTGCGCATGCAGCGGGATCTCGAACGAGCCCGGCACCTCGAAAATGTCGATTGCCGCGCGAGGGATGTGACGCGCCTCGGCCTCGGCCAGGAACGCGGTCTGGCATTCCATCACCACCTCGCGGTGCCAGCGGGATTGCACGAAGGCGACCCGCTGCGGCTTGGCGAAGCGCGGATGCTGTAGCGGCAGGGGCGGCGGGCTTGCGGATTCGGGGGTCTTGGTTTCGGTGTCTTGCAGCATCTGATTCATGGCTTTCCTCTTTCAGGACCAGAATCAGGGCACACGGAACGAGAAAACCCGCGCCCAAAGAAGCGCTGGCATCGCGACCGTTCTCTTTCATCCGGACTTTAACCGTCGGCTTCGGAATTGCACCGAATCTGCTGACCCTTCTTCCTGAAGCTGCGGTTTGTTTAAGCCGCTCTGGAGGAAGGCGCTCGCGGGCTTGGGGCTATCGCCCCTTTACCGCCGGTGGGGAATTTCACCCCGCCCTGAGAACATCGGCCGTTCGGGATGAGCGGCCTGGTGGGAATAATGGCGAAACGCTGGCCACGGGGCAAGCGGCTTTGGCATAGGGAACCGGCATGGTCCCCATGCCGGCAGCGGGCGACTCCGACTCCACGCTGACTCCGGTCCAGCCAAATTTCGCCCCGAAAAATTAACGATTGCGACGAGGACACAAATCCGATTCCGGTTTGTTCTGATCGTTAACGAGTCCGGGATGATCTGCTGTGGGAAAGTAAGCCGCCGCCCTGTGGACGGACTCCGCGGGCAGTTGCGCAGATTCCGCAAATCACATCAGTTGGTCCCGGCAGGCCCTTGAGGGACGCCCTTGGGACACCTTTGGGATTGCAGCCGGCAACCACGCGCACAAAGCGGGCCGGTGAACCCGAGTGCGTATCAGAAGAACACTGGAAAATTGAGGTCGAGACGGCATGTCCATGCTCGAAGGCATAATCGATTCGAAGAACCACCCGCTTGCGGTGATCGAGGACATTGCCGCCCATAACAACTGGTCGTTCGAGCGCTCGGGCGATGATGAGATCACCATCGTCTCCAAGGGCGAGTGGACCGACTACCAGCTCTCCTTCACCTGGATGCCGGAGATCGAGGCGCTGCACCTTGCCTGCGCGTTCGACATGAAGATTCCACCGGCGCGCCGCGGCGAGGTGCAAAAGCTGATCGCTTCCATCAACGAGCAGCTCTGGATCGGGCACTTCGATCTGTGGACCCACACCGGGATGATCATGCACCGCCAGGCCCTGGTGCTGCCCGGCGGGCTCAACGCTTCCACCGCGCAATGCGAGAGCATGCTGGCGGGGGCGATTCACGCCTGCGAACGTTACTTCCCGGCATTCCAGTTCGTGGTTTGGGCCGGCAAATCGCCGCAGGAGGCGATGGCGGCCGCGATGTTCGATGTGGAGGGGGAGGCGTAGGCCCTCAGTTCGTCATGCGCGGGCTTGACCCGCGCATCCATCTAGAACCAAAAAGCGGCTTCACTTTGGATGGATTGCCGGGCCTTCGCCGCGCCGAAGGGGCATTCAACGAAGCCTGACTCAGGCTTCGGCCCCGCAGGCGGGTCAAGCCCGGCAATGACGAGGCATTGCTGAATGGACTCACACAGCACTCTGCAAAACATCACCGGCACCATCGCCCTGGCCGGCGCGGGCAAGATGGGCGGCGCGATGCTGACGGGCTGGCTGGCGGGCGGGTTCGACGCCAGGCACGTCGTCGTGATCGAGCCGATGCCATCGCCCGAGATCAACGCGCTCATCGCCAGGGGCATCCGCCTCAATCCGAACGATGCGGGCGCCATCGAGACGCTGGTGATCGCGGTGAAGCCGCAGTCGTTCCGCGAGGCGGGCGCCGCGCTGAAAGCGCATGTCGCGCCCGCGACGCTGGTGGTGTCGATCATGGCCGGAATCACCATCAAATCGCTGCAGGAGGTATGCGGCGGTGCGGTGGTGCGCGCGATGCCGAACACGCCGGCCGCGATCGGCCGCGGCATCACCGTCGCGGTTCCGGCAAACAATGTCAGTCCTGCGCAGCGCGCGACTGCCGACGCGCTGCTCCGTGCCACCGGCGCGGTCGAATGGGTTCAAGACGAAAGCCTGATGGACGCGGTCACCGCGGTCTCGGGCTCGGGCCCCGCCTACATCTTCCTGCTCGCAGAAGAGCTCGCACGCGCTGGCGTCGCCGCCGGATTACCCGAGGAGCTTGCGACCAAGCTCGCACGCGAAACGGTGGCCGGCTCCGGCGAGCTGTTGCATCGCTCCGACCTGCCCTCTTCGACGCTGCGCCAGAACGTCACCTCGCCCGGCGGCACCACGGCCGCCGCGCTGGAGGTCCTGATGGGCCAGGACGGCCTGCGCGAGCTCATGACCCGCGCCATTGCCGCGGCGACGGCAAGGTCGAAGGAATTGGCGAAGTAGTTTTCCGTTGCCATCGCACGTTGTAGGGTGGGCAAAGCGAAGCGTGCCCACCAATTTCGTGACGCGAGTTACGATGGAAGGTGGGCACGGCGCAAAAGCGCCTTTGCCCACCCTACGGCATTGATTACGTGGCGAACTACATCGCCCCGAACCGCTTGTTGAACGCATCCATATTGACCAGCCCGCGGGCGTGAAAGCCTTCGCCGATCTTGCGCTCGCCGTCGAAGGAGGCGACCTCGAAGCGAATGACGCGGCGCTCGACCGCGATCACCTTCGAGGTCGTGCGCACCGTGGCGCCGACGGGCGACGCCGCAAGGTGCTTGATGTTCACCTCGGTGCCAACCGTGACCCAGCCGGACGAAAGCTGATGCCGGATGGCATCGCCCGAGGTCAACTCCATCTGCAGGATCATCATCGGGGTCGCAAACACCATCGGCATGCCCTTGAGCAAATGGCCGACCGTCTGCTCCACCGGCACGACGAGCGTGCGCTCGGCGCTCAGGCCAATCGTGATAACTTCGCGTGCGTCCATGATGTCCCTATATCCGCGCGAGCCGGCCTCAGATCAGTTTGAGTACACCTTGGGCTGGGTCAACTTCCACCTCGGCGCCGTTCGGAACGGCCGCGGTGATGTCCTGGTCGAAGCCCGCAAGCATGGCGACATCGCCGAGCGCCGCGCCCTGCGCCAGGATCGGGTTGACCGAATTAAGCACCAGCGCGAGCGGCACGATGCCGCGCGATTTCATCTCATGCAGCATCCAGGCGGTGGCGACGCCACCTTTGGCGGTATCAAGCACCAGGATCTTGCCGACATAGGATTGGCCGGCAAGCTTGTGCGCGGGGCGGCTGAACACGCCCTTGATGCGATCGAGATCATAGCGCGCGGAGAAACCGTCGCTCGCAACCAGTGCGGTCCCGCGCACGAGCGGCCCCATGGCGTGGCGCGCCTTGAATATCTTCGCGCTCATGTCCGCACCAGTTTTCCGCTGACCGCTGCGTCCACGCAGGCTTCCATCGAGGCCAGCATTGGCCGATAGCCGTAGCCGCCCAGGATATTGACGAGCTTTGCGCTGTTGGTGGCGAGCCGCTTCCAGCCGCGTGCTTCCGAAATCTCGCGCGCATAGGACTGATAGAAGCACATGCCCGACAGCACGGCGCCGCCCGCCGCCTCGATCCGCGCCGTATAGCCCATGCGGTCGGAATCCGGTTTCACCTGCGGGCTCGTCACCGCAAGCATCGGCACGGAGAATCTCCGGCCATCGCAGAGCAAGGCGAGATCGGCGAGCTCGTAGAGGCTGAGCTGCGGCGCAGAGAATACGACGACATCGACGGTGTCGTCGGTGTGATAGGAGCGCTGCAACGCTTCGACATCGGCTTTCGTGACGCGATGCACCGGCAGATCGTTCGCGGAGACATCGGAGAGTTTCGTCGCTTCCGGCGTCAGCCCGACCAGATGATACAGCGCGGTCGAGCCAAAACTCGCCATCGACGCGCCGAAATGCTTGAGCTGGTCCGACCGCGGCGCGCCCTCGATGCCCTCGATCACGGGCACCGCCCAGTAATTGCCGGCGATGCGGCCGATCACCCCGCCGAGGGCGCCCCAGCCGTTGAGCGAGGCCGGCGTGTGGTCGACCTCGATCCGCAAGGTGCCGCGGCGTGCTTGCTCCAGATGAAAGCCGTAGCGCGGCGTGCGCCCCGTGAGGCCGGCGGAAAGCGCCGAAGGCCCGCCCTCGAAATTGGAGCGCGCGCCGCACACCGAATTGGCATAGATCACGACACCGGTATCGCCGAACGCCGTGTGCTCGTTCCGCGTCGGCGGCTGGATGGTCTGGTAGTTGATGCAGGTGTTGGTCATGGCGACGCCGAGCGTCTCGAACGCGGCAATCGCGCGGCGTTCGAGATCGACCATCGCCGAAGTCTGGCCGAGCCACTCGGCTTTCGCAAAATCGGTGCCGCGCGGATCGGTGATCGTGGGTACGCGCACGCGCCGCTGGCCCTCGGTCGTCGCGGCCAGCCCTTCGAGCCACTGCACGCCGGCTTCGCCGAGACTCTCGGTATCGGCCATGATGTGAGCCTGCGTCACCGGCACGAAGTCTTTCGCGCCGAAGAAGTCGCCGACCTTGATCTGATGTTTCAGCGCGAGCTGCGGGACCGGTCCTGCCTTGCCCGCCAGGATGTCCTGTTCTTCGTCGTTGAGTTTCATCGCATCAATTGATCTTCACGTGCGCATCACGCACGGCCTTACCCCATTTGGCGATCTCGTTCTTCTGGAAATCGGCGAACGCGCTGCCGCCAATGTCGGCAACCGCCGTGACGCCGAGCGGCTCGAGCTTGCTGCGGAAGGTGTCGCTGGCGACGATGCGCTCGATCTCGGTGACAAGCGAGGTGGTCAGCGCATCGGGCAGACTTGCGGGCGCGAACACGCCCCACCATGCCGTGGTTTCAAACCCGTCATAACCGGATTCGGCAATCGTCGGCACATCGGGGACGACAGGCGCGCGGGTCTTGGACGAGACCGCGAGCGCGCGAATCTTGCCGCCCTTCACGTTCGACAGCACCGATTGCAGGGGATCGAACATGATCTGGATCTGACCTGCGATGAGGTCGGTGAGCGCAGGCGCGCTGCCTTTATACGGCACGTGCTGGATGTCGATGCCGGAGGCTGCGCGGAACATCTCGGCGGTGAGATGGCCGGGCGTGCCGATGCCGGCGGATCCGTAGTTCAGCTTGTTCGGATTTTTCTTCGCCAATGCGACGAGATCAGCGAGGCTTTTGGCCTGCACCAAGGGATGCACCACGACCGCGACCGGCGCGAGAGCGATCAGCGCCAGCGGCGTGAAATCCTTCACCGGGTCATACGGCAGCTTTGCATAAAGCGCGGAATTGATCGCATGCGTGCCGACGGTGCCGACCAGGAGGGTTTGTCCATCGGGCGCCGACTGTGCCGCGAGCTCGGCGCCGATCGAGCCGCCGGCGCCGGCGCGGTTGTCGACAATCATGGTCGCCTGCAGCGCTTCGCCCAGCATCTGCGCGAACGGCCGCGCCACGATGTCGGTCGGCCCGCCCGGCGGAAACGGCACCACGACGCGGATCTGCTTTCCGGCGAGGGACTGCGCGCGCACCGGCTGCACCCGCGAGAGCACCCGAGCTCCCGCCAGAACCGCGGCCAATCCCAACAGCTCTCTGCGATGCATCTGATATCCCGATGATTGAGACCCGCTGGTAGCGGTCGTCATTCCGGGGCGCGTGTAAGCGCGAACCCGGAATCTCGAGATTCCGGGTTCGATGCTGCGCATCGCCCCGGAATGACGCTGCGCGTCATTTCTTCGCGGCAGCCGCGCGTTCCACGAAGGTCTTGCCGCCCTTCATCTTGTTGTTGAGCGGCGCCTCGTTGATCTGGACCACCACGGCTTCGGGATCGACGCCGGTATGCTTCACCACCGCCTGGGTGATGTCGAGCATCATCCCCTTCTTCTGTTCTTCGGTACGGCCGGCGGCGAGATTGATGGTGACCTCAGGCATGTTCACTGCTCCCTTTATTCTTGTTCGCTTTACCAGATCGTCGTTGCCAGGCTCGACCCGCTTGCGGAGCCGAAGCCAGAGTCAGGCTTCGTTGAGTGCCCCTTCGGCGCGGCGAAGGCCCGGCGATCCATCATTTTTTAGATGGATACGCGGGTCAAGCCCGCGTATGACGAATTCAAATTTGCCACTTCACATCATGCCGGGCGAGGATTTTCCGCACGGCTTCGACGAGTTCGCCCTGATCAACCTCGGTTTGCGCTTCGCCCTGGCGCTTCAGATAGTCCTCGCGGTCCTTGATCTCGGTCAGGCCCGCGCCGAGGATCAAATCCTTGATCTGCACCTTGCCCCTCGCCTTTTCGTCCGAGCCCTGCACGATCGCGCAAGGGCTGTTGCGGCGGTCGGCATATTTCATCTGCTGGCCGAGGCTGTGCTTGGGATTGCCGAGATAGAGCTCGGCGCGGATGTTTGCCGCGCGCAAGGCTGCAACCATCTTCTGGTAGTCTGCGATATCGCCGCCGAATACGGTCACCACGACGGGCCCGGTCTCGGGCCGCGTGTCGAGCTGGCCCAGCATGGTGAGCGCGGCCTGCAGCCGCGACACACCGATAGAAAATCCGGTTGCCGGCACCGGCTCGCCGCGGAAGCGTGAGACCAGCCCATCATAGCGCCCGCCGCCGCCGACCGAGCCGAAGCGCACGGGGCGGCCCTTTTCGTCCTTTGTCTCAAGCAGAAGTTCAACTTCGAAGACGGGGCCGGTGTAATATTCGAGGCCGCGGACGACGCTGGGATCGATCTTGATGCGATCCTCGCCATAGCCCGACGCACCGGCAACTCTGCCGATTTCATCCAGCTCCGCGCGGCCCTCCTGGCCGATCTTGCTTTCGCGCAGGCGCGAATCGAGCGCACTGCCCGGCGCGATCGATCCAATCACCAGTGCAATGTCGGCCGGCTTCAACCCGGCGCCCTTGGTGAAATCGCCGGACTCGTCCTTGCGGCCTTCGCCAAGCAATTGCTTCACGCCGTCGACGCCGAGCCGATCGAGCTTGTCGATCGCGCGCATCACGGTCAACCATTGCCCGTCGTCGTTGATGCCGAGTGCGTCGCGTACCCCATCCAGCACCTTGCGGTTGTTCACCTTTACCACATAGGAGCCGCGCGGAATGCCGAGCGCTTCCATGGTGTCTGCCGCCATCATGCACATCTCGGCGTCCGCCGCCGGAGTCGGCGCGCCGACGGTGTCGGCGTCAAACTGCATGAACTGGCGGAAGCGGCCGGGGCCGGGCTTTTCGTTGCGGAACACCCAGCCGAATCGATAGGAGCGGTAGGGCTTGGCCAGCGTCTCAAAGTTTTCCGCGACATAGCGGGCGAGCGGCGCGGTGAGGTCATAGCGTAGCGAGATCCACTGCTCGTCATCGTCCTGGAACGAGAACACGCCCTCGTTCGGGCGGTCCTGGTCGGGCAGGAACTTTCCGAGCGCGTCGGTGTATTCGAACGCCGGCGTCTCCACCGGCTCGAACCCGTAGCGCTCATAGACGGCGCGGATTTTCTCCACCATCTGCAGCGTGGCTTTGATCGCGGCGGGACCGCGATCCTCCAGCCCGCGCGGCAGGCGCGCCTTCAATTTCGAGGGTTTTTTGGGTTTTTCGGCCATTTTGGTTCGTAACGTTTGGGCCGCGTTGGTATCAGCCGGGGCGCGCGGCGGCAACCGGCGTTCTCGTCACGTCGCGCCTCGCGGGGCGCGCAAGAACGCACTTTAAAGGTCCAACCTTGCGAAGTTGAAGTGCCTTCGCGCGACTCAACCGAGTTCTATCAGAGCCGATATCGCGGATGAGGAGTTGGCGCTTCGAATCTGAAACGCCACGACTTTTTCGCGTCGAGGATTCGCTCGAACGCGTTCGCATCAAGAATGTGATTGAACTCTCAGTTCTTCGTCGTGGAAGCAGCGCCTGAAGCGCTGAAGAATTTGAATGAACCGGCAATGCTTCGACGAGACTGAAAAAGCGAGACCGCGCGTTCGCGATCTCGCTTCTGTATACAAGGCAACGCTTAATTATGTGTGTCGCACCAGCATACCAGTCAAAACACCTTTCTGATCCAGTTGTGCGGGTCGTTCGTCCGGCCGTACTGGATGTCGACCAGCTTCTTGCGCATGCCCATGGCAACGGGGCCGGCCACCCCGCCGGAGATCAGGAAATCGCCGCTCACGGAACACACCTTGCCGATCGGCGAGATGACGGCCGCCGTGCCGCAGGCGAAGGCCTCTTTCAGCTTGCCGCTGGCGGCATCCGCACGCCACTGGTCGATCGTGTAGGGCTCCTCGCGCACGCGCGTGCCCGAATCCCTGGCGAGCGTGATGATCGAATCGCGGGTGATGCCGGGCAGAATCGTGCCGAGGGGCGGCGTGAGCAGCGAGCCGTCATCGAACACGAAAAAGATGTTCATGCCGCCGAGCTCCTCGATGTAGCGCCGCTCGACCGCATCGAGGAAAACGACCTGATCGCAGCCGTGCTCGATGGCTTCAGCCTGCGCGCGCAGGCTCGCGGCGTAATTGCCGCCGCATTTGACCGCCCCGGTGCCGCCGATCGCCGCGCGGGTGTAATTCTCCGACACCCAGATCGACACCGGCGCGGGCCCACCCTTGAAATACGAGCCGACCGGCGAAGCGATGACGGCGAAGATGTATTCGGACGAAGGCTTCACGCCGAGAAAGACCTCGCTCGCGATCATGAAGGGCCTGAGGTAAAGGCTGCCCTCGCCGCCCGGGATCCAGGCGCGGTCGACGCGCACGAGCTGCTCGACCGCTTCGATGAAGACCGGTTCGGGAAGCTGCGCCATAGCCATGCGCTCGGCCGAGCTGTGGAAGCGCCGGGCATTGGCGTCAGGACGGAACAGGTTCACCCCGCCGTCGTCGCGCTTGTAGGCTTTAAGGCCTTCGAAAATCTCCTGGGCATAGTGCAGGACGGCTAACGCCGGATCGACCGGAAAATTGGCGCGGGATTCGATGCACGCGCCGTACCAGCCCTTCGCCTGATTGTAGCGGACGATAGCCATGTGGTCGGTGAAAACCCGGCCGAAGCCCGGGTCTGCGAGCTTGGCTGCGCGCTCCTTCTCGGGCGTCGGATTCGCCGTAGGCTTGATTTCGAATTTCAAACTCATTGCCTTGCTTTCCGCCGCCGGAACCGGCGCGATTTCTGGCCTGCTGGCTCGGTTTTGAGCGGATTTATCGAACGCAACAGCCATGGGCTCTCTCCCGGATCGGCGCGCCCCGCCTTTTTTGTGGCTCGGCACGGTTTATGATGCCTGGACCAGCCTTGCCACCCCTTCCATGTCAGAGGACATGCTTTTGCGAAGTGCGGAAGTCCAGTATGTTTGCCGACATGCCGCTCGACAATCGCACGGTAGATCAACTCGCGGCGCTTGCCGCCCGCTTCGACCCGCTCGGGCCACCTGTAAAACGTCACCGCAGCACGAAACGATCTAAAATTTCGTCGTGGCTGATCGTTTTGTAACATTGAACCCAAGATATGTCAATATGGCTGACATAAATTTTTCGAGTCCCCAGCAGGCCTCCGAATCGAGGACCGCCGACGCGCGCCAAACGCCCGCGCGCGACGGCACTTTGCGCTGGGATATCATCGAGTTGCTGTTCTTCGCCTACCGCGATTTCGTCGGCGACGCCGACCATGAGCTGGAGGCTTTCGGGTTCGGCCGGGCGCATCATCGCGTGCTGCATTTCGTCTACCGCTATCCGGGCCTGAAAGTCGCGGACCTGCTCGACGTGCTTCGCATCACCAAGCAGTCGCTCGGGCGGGTGCTGAAGCAGTTGCTCGACGAAGGCTACATCGTGCAGAAGACCGGCAACAACGACCGTCGCCAGCGCCTGCTCTATGCCACCGCCAAAGGCGAAGCCCTGGTCGCCAAGCTCGCGACGTTGCAGACCAAGCGCATCGACCGCGCCCTGGAAGAGATCGGGCCGGCCGGCGCCGACACCGTCCGCCGTTTCCTGCGGGCGATGATCGACCGCGACGACCCCGACAAGGTGCTGGAGACGATCTTCAGCACCGCCACCGTGAAGGAATGACCGTGCCGATCACCGCGACCGCCGCGCGTCCCCCCGCGCAACCCGCCGATGACGCGCCGCATATTCTCCTGGTCGACGACGACCGCCGCATCCGCGACCTGCTCTCCCGCTTCCTCTGCAGCGACGGCTATCGCGTCACTACCGCGATGAGCGCGAGCGATGCCCGCGCCAAGCTCGCAGGGCTCCATTTCGACCTGCTCATCCTCGATGTGATGATGCCCGGCGAGACCGGCTTCGACCTCGCCCGCTCCATCCGAAAGTCCTCGACGGTGCCGATCGTGATGCTGACGGCGCGCCATGAGGCGGAGGCGCGCATCGAGGGTCTGCAGATCGGCGCCGACGATTATGTCGCAAAACCCTTCGAGCCGCGCGAGCTGGCGCTGCGCATCAACAACATCCTGAAACGCGCCGCGCCGCCCCCGCCGGCCGAAACCATCGAGCAAGTCGCGTTCGGGCCTTATGTCTATCACCTCGGCCGCGGCGAGCTTCGCCAGGGAGAGGAGATCATCCACCTCACCGACCGCGAGCGCGAAATGCTGCGTATCCTGGCGCTGGCACCCGGCGAGACCGTGCCGCGCGGCGCACTGACCGGCAACGGCAGCGTCAACGAGCGCGCCGTCGACGTCCAGATCAACCGGCTGCGCCGCAAGATCGAGCGCGATCCGGCAAGCCCCCTGTTCCTGCAGGCGGTCCGCGGCATCGGCTATCGCCTGGTCGCCTCGCCCTAGAGCCCCGCCCATGAGCACGCTGGACGCCGGCCTGACCCTGATCCGCTCCGCGGCCGACCGCGTCTCGGCGGTAAATGGCAGGCTCGGCAATGCCTTCAAGGGCTGGATGCCGACCGGACTTTACGCCCGGGCACTGTTGATCATGATCGTGCCGATGGTGGTGCTGCAGACGGTGGTGGCTGGCGTGTTCATGGAAAGCCACTACAACATGGTGACGCGGCGCCTGTCGGCCGCGGTTGTGGCCGACATCGCCGGCCTGATCGACGTCTACAAGACCTATCCGCAGGACAAGGACCGCACGCAAATCCGCCGCATCGCGCAGCAGCGGCTCAACCTCGTGGTGGATTTTCTGCCCGTCGGCGACATGCCGCCACCCGGCCCAAAACCGTTCTTCTCCCTGCTCGACCAGTCGCTGTCGAAGCAGATCGGCCGGCAGATCGGCCGGCCGTTCTGGATCGACACCGTCGGCAATTCCAACCTCGTCGAGATCCGCATCCTGCTCGACGATGCCGTGATGCGGGTGTTCGCAGAGCGCAGCGCCGCCTACGCCTCGAATTCACAGATCTTCCTGTTCTGGATGGTCGGCACCTCCTCGATCCTTTTGATCGTCGCGGTGCTGTTCCTGCGCAACCAGGTCAGGCCGATCCTCAGGCTGGCGGACGCCGCCGAAAGTTTCGGCAAGGGCCGCGAAGCGCCGAACTTCCGGCCGCGCGGGGCGCGCGAGGTGCGGCGTGCCGCGCAGGCCTTTCTGGAGATGAAGGCGCGTGTCGAGCGCACCATCGAACAGCGCACCGCGATGCTCGCGGGCGTCAGCCATGATCTGCGCACCATCCTCACCCGCTTCAAGCTGGAGCTGGCGCTGATCGGCGACAGCCCCGAGATCGACGCCATGCGTAAGGACGTCGACGAGATGTCGAACATGCTCGAGGATTATCTCGCCTTTGCGCGCGGCGATTTCGGCGAGAATGCGCAGCCGACCGATATGGCGGCGGCGCTCGAGGAATTGCGCAGCGACGCCGAGCGCAACGGCCACATCGCGACGGTCGCGTTCCAGGGGCTGCCGGTGGTCACTGTCAAGCCGGCCGCCTTCAAGCGCTGCCTCGGCAATCTCGTCTCCAATGCCGCCCGCCACGCCGACAACATCGCCATCGCCGGCCACCGCGATCATCGCTATCTCACCGTCACCGTCGACGACGACGGCCCCGGGATCCCCGCCGCTATGCGTGAAGAGGTGTTCAAGCCCTTCCTGCGGCTCGACGATGCGCGCAACCAGGATGAAGGCGGCACGGGCCTGGGCCTCGCGATCGCCCGCGACATCGCCCGCTCGCATGGCGGCGAAATCATGCTCGGCGACAGCCCGATGGGCGGCCTGCGCGCCACCGTGCGCGTGCCGGTTTAGCGTCGCTCCTAATTCGCCTTCGGCTTCGGAATCAGGTTCTTCAGCTTCTCGGCGTCCTTGACGTTGATCTTGAAGCCGCCGGGCATCACGACGTCGCCGGGCTTCTGGTCGGGCTTGCAATCGCCGAGCCACTTCGCCTCGATCTTGGTCGTGGTGTCGCGAAGCTGATCGGGGCCCTTGTCGAGATGAGCCTTGGTCATGACCGTGTAGGCGGAATTGAAGTCGCCCGTAATCTCGGAATGCGAGGTCATGGACACGCCGGCGACCGTGCAGACTGAATCCGTGACATAGCCGGTCGCGGTCTTCTGGACATCCTGCTTGGTGCAGATCTGTTTGGCGAGCGGCGACACCGAATTGGCCATGTCCTTGTCGGTGGTCGCATCGGTGCAATGCTGCATGGTCATTTCCGGAAGCTGCGAGCCGACCTTGACGATCTTCATCTCCCATAGGCCCGGCTTGCGCGTCGGCAATTCATCGGCGCCCGCAACCACGACGGTTAGCGCCAGCGCGCCTCCACAAAGACCCCATGAAAGAAGCCGTCGCATCATGTTGCGCGCTCCCTGCTCGATGTGTCGATCTCGTGAAGTGATTCTTGCGATCAGTATCTGGCCTTCACCGGCAGCTCACTCGATCCGTAAGGGACCCAGCGGCAAGCAAAGGAGATATAGCCGCCATATTGGGGATCGACCGCCAGGAATCGCGCGACCTTGCCGTACTTGGCGCAGTGGTTGACCGCGAGCTGGCGCGCATCGGCCTCATGCGCCAGCTCCCAGGCGATGATGCCGCCGGTATCGTTGCCCTTGAAACTGGGCACCCAATCCGCCCAAGCCGGCGCGCCCACGAGCGCCCCGCACGTGGCAACCAGGACAGCGGCCAACGTCTTTCGCATTGGAAATCTCCATTTCGCTTGACCGCCATCTTAAGGGGCGCCGGAGGCCGTGAAAAGAATGCCGCGACCGCGTTGTGCAGACTTGGGCCAAGTGTTGCCGAGTTGCACTTGACCGCTCACAGCCGAGGGGGCACGGTCCGCTCCACGGGTTAGACTGCCCTTTCCGGGATTGCACATGCGCGACCTCGCTACCTCCTCGAAGCATTTCGGGCTTATCCGCTTCGGCTTTGCCGCCCTGTTCGCCTTGCTGGCGCTCGGCCGCCCGGCACACGCCGCCTGGCCGTGGGAGCTCAATTTCGGACTGTTCGGCCCGAAGTATGACGGCCGCGTGGCGGTATGCGAGAAGGCGCTCGGCACCATCACCGCGCAATTCCGGGAAAAGGAGAGCAAGTTCTGGAATTCCAAGCTCCAGATCGTCTCTTACGGCAACATCCACGAGATCGCCTTCCGGCCGTGGCAATCCGACAATATCCCACGCCGCTATTGCACCGGCAGCGTGCAGCTCAACGACGGCGCCGTCCACGCCCTGAACTATTCCATCATCGAGGATGGTGGCTTTGCCGGCTACGGCCAGGGCGTCGAATGGTGCGTGGTCGGCCTCGACCGCAATTGGGCCTACAACCCTGCCTGCAAGGCAGCGGCCCCATAAATTTGGATAGCGGCAAACATGAGGGGGCGCCCGCTCGGGCGCCTTTTGCTTTTGTTCTTGAAATGTTCCGCGCCGCTGTCTAGGCTCCTGCACCGTCAAGTTGAGGGCGTCACCATGTTTCATTCCGCTGCGATGTCGCGCCTGCTGGTCGCGTTTGCGCTGATAGCCGCGGCCGCGCTGCCCGCCGCACGAAGCGCCTCAGCCCAGGACAGCCGACAGAATACGCCTGGCGAGTTCGACTTCTATGTGCTGTCGCTGTCGTGGTCGCCCTCCTTCTGCGAGGCCGCCGAGGAGCGTGGTGGTAGCGGACGCTCGCAAGCCCAGCAGTGCGGCGGGCGGCCTTATTCCTTCGTGGTGCACGGCCTATGGCCGCAATACGAGCACGGCTTTCCCGAATATTGCGAGCACCCCTCACCGCGGCTTGCGCGCAACATCATGACTTCGATGCTCGACCTGATGCCGGCGCCGAGGCTGATCTACAATGAATGGGACAAGCACGGCACCTGCTCCGGCCTCGGTGAGCGCGCCTATTTCGAAACCATTCGCAAGGCGCGCGCCGCGATCAAGATCCCGGAGGAATTCCTGCAATTGTCCGAGCCGAAGACGCTTGCGCCGGCCGACATCGAGGACGCTTTCGTCAAGGCCAATCCGGGCCTGTCGACCTCGGCGATCGCGGTGACCTGCAACAGCAAACGGTTGAGCGAGGTGCGCATCTGCCTCAGCAAGGACCTGCAATTTCGCGCCTGTGAAGAGATCGACAGCCGCGCCTGCCGCCGCGATCAGGTGGTCATGCCGCCGGTCAGGGGTGGTTGACGGCGTCATTGCGAGAAGCGTAAGCGACGACCTGTCCGCCGTAGCTCAACGAGCGAAGGCGGAAGCGAGCCAGTCCTTGTCATTTTCTTCCAGCGCTGGATTGGTTCGCGGAGCCTGTCATCCGGCCGCGCTTTGCGCGGACCGTGTGGCTCGCAATGACGGCCCCAATATCGTAACCCTCGGGCATGAACTACCGTCACGCCTTTCACGCCGGCGGCTTTGCCGACGTCATCAAGCACATCGTGCTGACGCGCATCCTGCTCTACCTGCAGGAGAAGCCGTCCGCGTTCCGTGTCATCGACACCCATGCCGGCGCAGGCCTCTATGATCTCGAGGGTGACGAAGCTCGCCGCGGCGGCGAGTGGGTGACGGGGATTGCGCGGATCATGCAGGCGCGATTTTCGGAAGCCGCACTGCCGCTGGTCAAACCCTATCTCGACATTGTCCGGGCCTTCAATCCCGATATCCTGCTCAAGACCTATCCGGGCTCGCCGCTGATCGCGAGGGCTCTGCTGCGGCCGCAGGACCGGCTCACGGCCTGCGAGCTCGAGCCGTCCGCGCGCAAGTCGCTGATCGACGCGCTCCGGCGCGATGCGCAGGCGCGCGTGGTTGATCTCGACGGCTGGACGGCGCTACCGGCCTTCGTGCCGCCGAATGAACGGCGCGGCCTGGTGCTGATCGATCCCGCCTTCGAGCAGAGCGACGAGTTCGAGCGTCTCGCCGACCGCTTTGCGGCCGCGTTCGAAAAATGGCCGACCGGCAGCTATTTGATCTGGTACCCCGCGAAAAGCCGGCGCGCGACCGACGGCCTCGCCGCGCGAGTGGCGCTGGTTGCGGCTTCGGTCAAGCCGTCCGGCAACTGCCTGCGACTCGAGTTCAGCGTCGCGCCGCAGACCGCGGACGCCGCGCTCGCCTCCAGCGGGTTGCTGATCGTCAACCCTCCGTGGACGTTGCAGCGCGAGCTCAAGATCATCCTGTCCGAGCTGGAAAAGCCGCTTGGCCAAGGCGGCGCCGGCCGCTTCAGATTAGAGACGCCTAAGCCTTGAGCCGCGTTTTCAAGGAATTTCCGTATTCAATTTCGCCGGAACCGTATTATGCTTGGTTCCGGACTGGCTTTACGTTCCGCTTCCGCGAATGGTTGCGGCGGAGTGACAAGGCCTAACAATAACAGCCAGGCAGGGCGGTGACGTGACACCACCCGGCCCAGGTGGCCAGAGCTTCAGATACGATTGTCGGTCGGCCGCCGCGCGGCGTGCGCGCGACGGTGGAGCATTGCGGGGGAGGAGTTCCCGATGGCCATGACTGGGACGGTCAAGTTCTTCAATGGAGAACGTGGCTACGGCTTCATCAAGCCAGACGATGGCGGACGCGATGTGTTCGTGCACATCACCGCGGTCGAGCGGGCCGGGCTGAAGGATTTGACCGAAGGACAACGTATCACTTTCGAGGTTGAACCGGACAAGAAGGGCAAAGGCCCCAAGGCGGTCAATCTGGTGGTTCAATCGTAGTAGCGTTTCGTTTTGAAGCGTCTTGACAGCATCAAGCAGCTCCATGTGGGGCCCGCTTTTGTGTGGCCTTCTTCCTACGACCTTTTGCGCCCCTCGCAATCGCAGGTGCCAAAAAAATCCCGGCCACCGCCGTGGCCGGGAGTTTTCGCGTCACCTAGTTTTCTTGTTGCTATCAGAAATGATAGTTCACGCCGGCCCGGACCACGTTGGACCGGAAGCCGTTTGACACCCCTGTAATCGCAAATGCGCTGTCGGAGAGATCGACATAGAGATATTCGACCTTGGCGCTCCAGTTCGGCGCGAACCCGACCTCGGCGCCGAAGCCCGCGGTCCAGCCCGCGGTGGTGTGGCTTTCCGAAAGACCGAACGTCTCGGCGCGCAGCTCGCCAAAGGCAAGACCCGCAGTGCCGTAGACCAGCACGTTGCTGAAGGCATAGCCGGCGCGGCCCCGCGCGGTGCCGAACCAGGGATTGGAGAACTTCCAGGGCGCAAAGGTGTCGTCGGCGCCGGTCACCTCGAGATCGCCCTCCACGCCGAACACCCACGGGCCATTCTGAAAGTTGTAGCCGGCGGTGGCGCCGCCGACGATGCCGGAAGGCTTGGTGCGACTGTTCTCGACGCTGCCCCACTCGTAGCCGAGATTGCCGCCGAGATAGGGGCCGGCCCAGCTATAGGCATTGAGCGGCTGGTTGACCGTATAGGGCGCGCGCGAACCGTAGGAAAGATCGGCTGCGCGTGCCGAGGCGGCTCCCGCCACGGCGAGCGCCACTGCCCCCCAAACGAACCCTTTCATCTTGCACTCCAACGCAACGGCCGCGCCCCCTGCGCGCCTCGCGGCCTTGCGCGGGCGCCATGGTTACGGAACCCCGGCTTTTTCCTGCAAGATTTATCGAGAGTCTTAAGTTAAAGGCTTGTTAAGCCGGGTTACCGGGCTCTTAACGTTCTTAATGAAGCGTTACCGGGCCGCTCCCGGCCCGCCGGCCATCCCGCCTGTGCGTTATGGCAGCAGTGGCGGCCCAGGAACTTCAAATCGCTCATCCCGGCCCCTAAGTTAGGCCCCATGGATTCCGAGAAGACCGAACGACCGAAGGCGCCCGGCCCGCGGCAAGACAAGCTTGGCAACAAGCATGGCCCCAAAGAAGAAGGCTGCAAGGGCGATCTGCCGCCGGAGGAGATTTCCGCCCCCGACATCGATCCCGCGCTCGCCATCGAGGACGACGAGGACGGCCGCCTGCCGGAGCTTGCCGAGGAAGGAACCGAAGCTGTCGCCGAAGGGCCGCTCGCGGTCGGCCATGCCGCAATCGAGAATGCGGTGAAACTCGCGCCGACCTCGCCGGGCGTCTATCGCATGTTGAACGCGGCCAGCGACGTGCTCTACGTCGGCAAGGCCAAGAATGTCCGCAAGCGCCTTTCCTCCTACGCGCGCGCCAACGCGCCGCTGCCGGCGCGCATCCTGCGCATGATCGCGGCGACCGTGAGCGTCGAGATCGTCTCGACCACGACCGAGACCGAGGCGCTGCTGCTGGAGGCCAACCTCATCAAGCAGCTGCGGCCGCGCTTCAACGTGCAGCTCCGCGACGACAAATCGTTTCCCTATATCCTGATCACAGGCGACCATTGGGCGCCGCAGATCCTCAAGCACCGCGGCGCGCAGAGCCGCCCGGGGCGCTATTTCGGCCCGTTCGCTTCCGCCGGCGCCGTCAACCGCACCATCACGGCGCTGCAGCGCGCCTTCCTGATCCGCTCCTGCACCGATGGCTTTTTTGAAAGCCGCACCCGCCCGTGCCTGCTCTATCAGATCCACCGCTGCGCCGGCCCCTGCACCCGCGAGATCGATTTCGGCGGCTATACCGAGCTCGTGCGCGAGGCGACGGAGTTTCTGTCCGGCCGCAGCCAGGCGGTGAAGGAGCAGCTCGCCGCCGAGATGGAGAAAGCGTCCGGCGAACTGGAGTTCGAGACGGCGGCGGTCTATCGCGACCGCCTCGCCGCGCTGTCGGCGATCCAGTCGCAGCAAGGCATCAACCCGCGCACTGTGGAAGAAGCCGACGTGTTCGCCATCCACCAGGAAGGCGGCTATTCCTGCGTCGAGGTGTTCTTCTTCCGCACCTCCCAGAACTGGGGCAACCGCGCCTATTTCCCGCGCGCGGAGAAATCCTTCACGCCGGAAGAAGTGCTGTCGTCGTTCCTGGCGCAATTCTACGACGACAAACCGCCGCCGAAACTGATCCTGCTCTCGCATGAGATCGAGGAGAGCACCCTGCTCGCCGACGCGCTTTCGGTGAAGGCCGGCCACAGGGTCGAGGTCTCGGCGCCGAAGCGCGGCGAGAAGAAGGAGCTGATCGCTCACGCGCTGACCAATGCGCGCGAGGCGCTTGGCCGCAAGCTTGCCGACACCGCGACCCAGAGCCGGCTGTTGGAGACGCTGGCCGCCACGCTGCAATTGCCGCAAACGCCCAAGCGCATTGAGGTCTACGACAACAGCCATATCCAGGGCACCAATGCAGTCGGCGCCATGATCGTCGCGGGGCCGGATGGCTTCGCGAAGAACCAGTACCGCAAGTTCAACATCAAATCCGAAGGCCTTACCCCCGGCGACGATTACGGCATGATGCGCGAGGTGTTGGAGCGGCGCTTCAAGCGGCTGCTTTCGCCGCCCGACGCCGACAAGGCTAGGGACAACAAGACGACCGACGACACGGTGCCGCAATGGCCGGACCTCGTGATCATCGATGGCGGCCGCGGCCAGCTCAACGCCGCGCGCGAGATCTTCCAGAGCCTTGGGTTGACCAAGGTTTCCCTGATGGCGGTTGCCAAGGGGCCGGACCGTGACGCCGGCCGCGAAACCCTCTTCATGCCGGACCGCGAGGCGATCAAGCTCGAGCCGCGCGATCCCGTGCTCTATTTCATCCAGCGTCTGCGCGACGAGGCCCATCGCTTCGTGATCGGCTCGCACCGCAAGCGCCGCACCAAGGACATCCGCGAGGCCGGCCTGCAGGAAATTCCCGGCATCGGCCCCTCGCGCAAACGCGCGCTGCTGCACCATTTCGGCACGCTGAAGGAGATCGAGCGGGCCTCGATCGCCGACCTCGGCAAGGTTCCGGGAGTCAGTGCCGAAAGCGCACGCAAGATTTTTGAGTTTTTCCATGCCCAGCCGGGCTAGACCGGAGCCCGACCGGGAGGGAGTTATACACTTGTCGCCTGCGACGGATGATCTAGGTCAACCCGGTTGACCTGCGCCTCGCGGCGGTATTGGAAGGACGGATGAACATCGCAACCACCCGGACGGCGAAAGGCGCGCTGTCGATCCCGAATATCCTGACCTGCGCGAGGATCGCCGCCATCCCGGTGGTGATCGGCTGCATCTACGCCCAGTCCATTATGGACGGCCCGCTCTGGCTGCGATGGGTCGCGGTGGCCGTCTTCATCGCCGCCGGGATCACCGACTATCTCGACGGCTACTATGCCCGGGTCTGGAATCAGCAATCGGCCTTCGGGCGCATGCTCGACCCGATCGCCGACAAGCTGCTCGTCGCCTCCTGCCTGCTGATGCTCGCCGCCGACGGCATCATCCATGGCTGGTCGCTCTGGGCCGCGATCGTGATCCTGTGCCGCGAGATCCTGGTCTCGGGCCTGCGCGAATATCTCGCCGCGCTCCGCGTCAGCGTGCCCGTGACCAAACTGGCGAAATGGAAGACCACGATCCAGCTCATCGCGATCGGCTTTTTGCTCGCCGGCGAAGCCGGCGACATGGTGGTTCCGGTCGTCACCCAGATCGGGCTCTTGCTGCTTTGGATCTCGGCGATCTTCACCATCTATACGGGATGGGATTATTTCCGGCACGGCATCCACCACGTCCTCGAGGAGGATGAGGGATGAAGGTCAAATATTTCGCCTGGGTGCGCGAGCGCGTCGGCAAGGCGGAAGAGACGATCGAGCCGCCTTCGAACGTGCACACGGTCGGCGACCTGATCGCCTGGCTTTCCGCGCGTGATGAGGCCTATGCGCATGCCTTCGAGAAGCCGAAGGTGATCCGCGCCGCGATCGACCACGCCCACGTGAAAGCCGATGCGGCGATCGCCGGCGCGCGCGAGATCGCCTTCTTCCCGCCGATGACCGGCGGCTAAAAGACATGACTGCGCCCGTCACCATCCGTATCCAGCAAGATGATTTCGATGTCGCGCGGGAGATCGCAGCCCTCAGCCGGGATCGCACCGATATCGGTGCGGTGGTGACATTCTCGGGCATTTGCCGCGGACCGGAGGGCGGCGACGATATCGCGTCGCTCACGCTTGAACATTATCCCGGCATGGCGGAAGCCGAGATCAAACGGCATGTGGATGAAGCGATGGCGCGCTGGCCGCTGCAGGGCGTCACCGTGATTCACCGCTTCGGCCGGATCGAGCCGGGGCAGAACATCGTGCTGGTCGTGACGGCCTCAAAGCACCGGCAGGCGGCCTTCGCGGCGGCGGAATTCCTGATGGATTATCTCAAGACCTCCGCGCCGTTCTGGAAGCAGGAAGAGAACACGGAGGGCAGAGGCTGGGTCGAAGCCCGCGCCCATGATGACGCCGCTGCAGCGCGCTGGACCAAGTCCTGATGGCGAAGCGTGCAAAGCCGGCTGCGAGCAAGCGAGCGGCCAGACTGCCCAAAGTCACCAGCGGCGAATTGCTCACGCTGCTCGATTTCGTCCGCTATGCCGTGAGCCGCTTCAACGAGGCGAAACTCGCCTTCGCGCATGGCACCACCGATCCCGTCGCGGAAGCCGCGTTCCTCGTTTGCGAAGCGCTGCACCTTAATCCCGACCAGTTCGAGAGCTTTGCCACCGCGCGCGTGACAGCCGCGGAAGGCAAGTCCATCGTCGACCTGATCACACGACGCGTCACCACGCGGAAACCTGCGGCCTATCTCATCAACAAAATCTATATGCGCGGGCTGCCGTTCTATGTCGACGAGCGCGTGATCGTGCCGCGCTCCTTCATCGGCGAATTGCTCGATTCGCATTTTGCCGGCGGCGACGGCGCTTCGCTGATGGACCCGGCGAGCATCGGAAGCGTGCTCGACCTCTGCACCGGCTCCGGATGCCTCGCCATTCTTGCGGCGCGGCATTTTCCCCACGCCGAGGTCGACGCGGTGGACATCTCGAAGGATGCGCTCGCGGTGGCCGCGCGCAACGTCGCCGACCATGGCCTGAACGATCGCATCATGTTGCACCGCGGCGATTTGTTCGAGCCGCTTGCTGGCAAACGCTACGATTTGATCATCAGCAACCCGCCCTATGTCGATGCCGAGGGCATGGCGGCGCTCCCGGCGGAATGCCGCGCCGAACCCAGGCTTGCCTTCGATGGCGGCGCCGACGGGCTTGATATCGTCAGGCGTATCCTGGACAAGGCCGGCTCCTATCTTACACCCGAAGGTGGGCTCGTTTGCGAGATCGGCCGCGGCCGTGACAATGTCGAGGCGGCCTATCCGGAGCTGCCGTTGCTATGGCTTGATACCGAGGATTCGGAGGCTGAGGTATTTTTCGTCGCGGCGGGCGATCTTCGCTGACATCCGCGCAACAATTCACCGCAAATAGACCAAAGATCGCAAGTTATCGGCGTTCCAGTCGCGGTTCGAAGCTGATAGCTTTCGTGTCAGCTCGCTTTTACCCGGAAACGCTTAAAGAGGCCCCCATGCTGGACAAGAGCCCTAACGCCCCATCAGTCAACGTGCCGAACGACCTTGCGGCACACTGGATGCCGTTCACCGCCAACCGCGCCTTCAAGAAGCAGCCGCGTCTGCTCGCCGGCGCCAAGGACATGCACTACATCACCGTCGACGGCCGCAAGATCATCGACGCTGCTTCCGGCATGTGGTGCACCAATGCCGGCCACGGGCGCAGCCAGATTTCGGAAGCGATCGCGAAAATGGCCGCAACGCTCGACTACGCGCCGCCCTTCCAGTTCGGCATCCCCCAGGCCTTCGAGCTCGCGAGCCGCATCGCCGACCTCGCGCCCAAAGGTCTTGACCATGTGTTCTTCTGCAACTCCGGCTCGGAAGCCGCCGACACCGCGCTGAAGATGGCGCTCGCCTATCACCAGCTCAACGGCCAAGGCAGCCGTACCCGCCTGATCGGCCGCGCTCGCGGCTATCATGGAGTAGGCTTCGGCGGCACCTCGGTCGGCGGCATCGTCAATAACCGCAAGATGTTCGGCACGCTCTTGACCGGCGTCGACCACATCCCCGCGACCTACGATCGCGAGAAGCAGGCCTTCACCAAGGGCGAGCCGGAATACGGCGCGCATTTCGCCGACGAATTGGAAAACCTCGTCGCGCTGCACGGCGCCAACACCATTGCCGCCGTGATCGTCGAGCCGATGGCGGGCTCAACCGGCGTGCTGCCGGCGCCCAAGGGCTATCTCAAGCGGCTGCGCGAGATCACTCAGAAGCATGGCATCCTGCTCATCTTCGACGAGGTGATCACCGGCTATGGCCGGCTTGGACACGCCTTCGCCGCCGAGCGCTATGGCGTGCTGCCCGACCTGCTCACCTTCGCCAAGGGCGTCACCAACGGCGCGGCGCCGATGGGCGGCGTGATCGTGCGCGACACCATCCATGACGCCTTCATGAGCGGCCCCGAGCACATGGTGGAATTCACCCACGGCTACACCTATTCGGCGCATCCGCTCGCGGTCGCCGCAGGCCTCGCCACACTCGACGTCTACCGCGACGAAAAGCTGTTCGAGCGCGCCAAGGCGCTGGAGCCGAAATTCGCAGACACTGTGATGACCCTGAAGGGCCTGCCGAACGTGCTCGACATCCGCACCGTCGGCCTGACGGCCGGCATCGACCTCGCGCCCCGCGCCGCCGATCTGGCGGGTAAACGCGGCTATGACGCGATGGTCTCCGCGTTCCACGATAACGACCTGATGCTGCGCATTGCCGGCGACACGCTGGCGCTGACCCCGCCCTTGATCGTCAGCGAGGCGCAGATCGGCGAGATCGTGGACAAGGTCGGCAAGGTCATCAAGGCGGTGGCTTGATCCTCCTCTTTTCGCTTCGTCATGGCCGGGCTTGTCCCGGCCATCCACGTCTTCTCTGCACAAAGGCAAGACGTGGATGCCCGGCACAAGGCCGGGCATGACGAGTTATTGGGCGCCGCCCGCCTCCCCTCGGTTCCGGGCCGCGCCAAAGAAACACTAGCCTTCCGAATCAACATTAGTGGTAAGGTTGCCGCACTCGGGGGAGTGCGCGCGCCACATGATCCGTATTTCGACGATTTTCATCGCCCTGTGCATGGTGCTGGTCGCGGCATCGCTGGGGCTGATCCTCTATTCCGTCGCCGGTATCAGCGGGTCTGAATCGGCCATCGTGGCGCTCGCGGCGCTGACCTTCCTGATCCTCTACAACGCTGTGTCGATGCGGATGCGCGACCGCACCGACGTCGGCAGCCAGATCGCCGACCTCTCCCGCGGCACCGCCGACCTCGCCCGCCAGGTCGCCGAATTCGGCCGCAGGCTCGCCGCCGTTGAGAGCCGGCTGGTGTCGGCCAATTCGGCCGGCGCCGACCGCATCCAGGGGGTGGTCAACGAGATCGGCGAACTGGGCGGGTTGGTGAAGCAGCTCGCCGCCTCAGTCGCCAACCACGAGGACATGCTGGCCGCGGTCCAGGCCAATGCCGCGGCGGCGCCGGAGACCGACAGACCATCCGCCGCGACGCCGGGGTTCGGCGAAGAGAAGCTGATGACACCTCCCCCCGCCCCTCACGCGGCGGCGGCCGGTGAAACCGCAGCGTCCCGTAGCCAGATGCAGACGCTTGCCGCCGTGCGCGCCGCGGTCGAGGAAAACCGCATCGACATCTATCTGCAGCCCCTGGTGACGCTGCCGCAGCGCAAGGTGCGCTACTACGAGGCCGTGACGCGGCTCCGCGACGACAAGGATCAGGTCCTCGCCGCGGAGGATTTCATCGGCATTGCCGAAACCGCGGGCCTGATCGGGCGGATCGACCACATGGTGATGCTCCGCTGCGTGCAGGTGCTGCGTCGCTTGATGGTGCGCAACAAGGAAGTCGGCGTGTTCTGCAACGTCGCCGCCTCGACCTTGAGCAACAGCGCGACGTTCTCGCAGTGCCTCGACTTCCTCGACGCCAATCGCGCGCTTGCGCCATCCTTCGTGCTTGAGTTCAAGCAGACGACCTTCCGTCACCTCGGCCCGTCCGAGACCGAGCATCTGGCAGCCCTTGCCCAGCGCGGCTACCGTTTCTCGATCGACCACGTGACGGATTTGCGCTTCGAGCCGCGAGAGCTTGCAGACCGCGGCGTCCGCTTCATCAAGGTGCCGGCTTCCCTCCTGCTCGATCCGAAACAGACCTCGACCTCGGACATCCATCCCTCCGATCTGTCGGACCTGCTCGGCCGTTTCGGCATCGACCTGATTGCCGAGAAGATCGAAGGCGAGCGCGCCGTGGTCGATCTGCTCGACTTTGATGTCCGCCTCGGCCAGGGTTTCCTGTTCGCCCCTCCGCGCCCGGTGCGGCCGGAAGGCGCGCCGGCGAATGGCGCAGCGGCACCCGCCGGCGCGCAGGAAATCAACGGCGCCGCCAAGGCCCCGCTGCCAGAGCCTGCCGCCATCGATCCGCCGCCGCGGGCCGTCGGCAACGCTGCGCTGGCACGCCGCGCTGCGGGCCCGGGCTAATCGGATCCACGCATCATGACCTTGCGCTTCGTCGAGCGGCTGCGCGACCTCGTCGATGGAGTCGAGGTGATCCTGTCCGACATCTGGGGCGTGGTGCATAACGGGCTCGAGTCGTTTCCCGAGGCTTGCGAGGCGCTGCACACGTATCGCAGCCGCGGCGGCACCGTCATCCTGATCACCAACGCGCCGCGGCCGGCCGATTCCGTGCAGCGGCAATTGCAGAAGCTCGGCGTCGCCGACGATACCTACGACGCGATCGTCACGTCAGGCGATCTGACCCGGCACTACGTCGCCGGCCACCCCGGGCGAAAGGTGTTCTGGCTCGGCCCCGAGCGCGACAGTTCGATCTATCACGGGCTCGATCCGGTGCTGTCGCCGCTGGCGGAAGCCGATTATATCGTCTGCACGGGTCTGCTCGACGACGAGACGGAATCGGCGGAGGATTATCGTCCGATGATGAGGCAGGCGCTCGAGCGCAAGCTGCCGCTGATCTGCGCCAATCCGGACATCGTGGTCGAGCGCGGCGACCGCCTGATCTATTGCGCCGGCGCCATCGCCGAACTCTACCGCGAGCTTGGCGGCGAGGTGATCTTCTACGGCAAGCCGCACCGACCTATCTACGAGCGGGCGATTGGGCTCGCCGCCGAGCATGGCGGCCACGCAATCAAGCTCGACCGGGTGCTCGCGATCGGGGATTCCGTGCGGACAGATCTGGCCGGCGCGCATGGCTTCGGGATCGACTGCCTGTTTGTCACGCGAGGCATTCATTCCGAAGAGTTCGAGGGCGTCGATCAGTTCGACCCGGCGTCGGTGAAGGAACTGTTCGGCCACCCGCCCCGCGCGCTGACGCGGGAACTAAGGTGGTGATGCATTATGCGTTCGCCATGTCGGGGAAGACCGCCTCGATCTTGGTCTTCAGCGTGGCGGCGTTGAACGGCTTGACAATGTAATTGTTCACGCCGGCCTTCTTGGCCGCGATCACGTTCTCGGTCTTGGACTCCGCCGTGATCATGATGAACGGCGTGGTGGCGAGGTTGGGGTCGGCGCGGACCTCGCGCAGGAGGTCATAGCCGGTCATCGGCTCCATGTTCCAGTCGGAGATCACGAGGCCATATTTCTTGCCGCGCATCTTGTTGAGCGCAGCCGAGCCGTCGCTGGCGTCGTCGATGTTCTCAAAGCCAAGCTGCTTCAAGAGATTGCGGATGATACGGATCATGGTGGAATAGTCATCCACCACCAGAACCGGCATCGACAGATCAACCGCCATTTCTTGACCCCCGCGCGGACAGACACGACAAACAGGCCCGCGACGGCGGCCCAAAGGCCCACCGCGAGTCCACCCCTAGGACTAGCATCAGGCCTTAAACAGCCCGTTAACCGACCCTGAGTCGAGGCGTTATGTGCTGCAATCCCAAGTAGATATGGTTGTGCCGGCTTGACTTAACCGCGTCCGCCAAGCAACCGTCCGGCCCCATCCCGACCCGATCCAAAGTGCTCCAAAATGCCGCCAGTCTTCACCGTGATCCGCGATTCCACCCCAGCGGCGGACATTCCGAAGGGCTCCGTGGTGGCGATGGGCAATTTCGACGGTGTCCATCTCGGTCACCGGGCGGTCATTCGCGCCGCGCTCGAGATGGGCAAGGCGCATGGCCGGCCTGCGCTGGCGTTGACCTTCGAGCCGCATCCCAGGCGCTTCTTCAGCCCGACCACCCCCCAGTTCCGGCTGTCGGATGAGGCCGCCAAGCTGCGTCTGCTCGCCGGCACGGGGCTCGCGGGCGCGGTGATCATGGCGTTCGACAAGAGGCGGGCCGGGACGCCGGCACAGGATTTCATTAAGCATGACCTGATCGAGCGCCTCGGGATTTCCGGGATCGCGGTCGGCTACGATTTCCATTTCGGCAAGGGCCGCGTCGGCTCGCCGAGCCTGTTGGTCGCTGAAGGGCCGCGGCTCGGCATCGAGGTCGACGTGCAGCCGCATGTCGATATCGAGGAGCGGCCGGTCTCATCCAGCGCCATCCGCACTGCGCTGGCGGAAGGGCAGATCGATGAGGCCACCGCCATGCTGGGCCAACCCTGGTTCGTCAACGGCGAAGTGATCCATGGCGAAAAGCGCGGCCGCGCGCTCGGCTATCCCACCGCCAATATCCGCCTCGACAACAATTGCGGCCTCAAGCACGGCATCTATGCGGTGCGGATCGGCCGCGGTGAACAGCGCTTTGATGGCGTGGCGAGCTTCGGCCGGCGCCCGACCTTCGACAATGGCGCGCCGCTGCTCGAAATCTTCCTGTTCGACTTCGGGGACGACCTCTATGGCGAGAGGCTGGACGTCGCCTTCATCGGCTTCATCCGCGAGGAGCTGAAATTTGCCAGCGTGGATGCGCTGATCAGGCAGATGGATGACGATTCCGCCCGCGCCCGCGCCCAATTGGCCGCCGCGCCCGGGGTCTTTCCGAGGCTCGGCGTGATCACCTGACGACCCTTTCGGCCTTTGCGATTTGCGCCTCCCCTGCTATGGAGAGCCCATGTTTGCGCAGCGCATCATAGGGATTAGCGGCCCGGCTTCCGCCTGAGCCTGAAGGCTCGGCGCAAGACCGGGATTTCCTCGTTCATCCGCGACCAATCGCTTCTTCCCGCGCCCCTCCGAGCCAGTACACCGCATGTCCCAAAAGCCGCAAAAGTCCGACGCCAAAGACTATTCCAAAACCCTGTTCCTGCCGCAGACCGATTTCCCGATGCGGGCGGGCTTGCCGCAGCGCGAGCCGGACATGCTCAAGCGCTGGAACCAGATCGGCCTCTACGAGAAACTGCGCGAAGAGGCTCGTGGCCGCGCCAAGTTCGTGCTTCACGACGGCCCGCCCTATGCCAACGGCAACATCCACATCGGCACGGCGCTGAACAAGATCCTGAAGGACCTCGTCACCAAAAGCCAGCAGATGCTCGGGCAGGATTCCAATTACGTGCCGGGCTGGGACTGTCATGGGCTGCCGATCGAGTGGAAGGTCGAGGAAGAAAACTACCGCTCCAAGGGCAAGGCGAAGCCGGACTTCCGCGACTCCGCCGCAATGGTTGCGTTCCGCCGCGAATGCCGCGCCTATGCGACGCACTGGCTCAACGTACAGCGCGAGGAGTTCAAGCGCCTCGGTGTCATCGGCGACTGGGAGCATCCCTACGCCACCATGACCTATGCGGCCGAAGCCCAGATCGCGCGCGAATTGATGAAGTTCGTCGCCAACGGCACGCTCTATCGCGGCTCGAAACCCGTGATGTGGAGCGTGGTGGAGAAGACCGCGCTCGCCGAAGCCGAGGTCGAATACGAGGATTACGTCTCCGATCAGGTCTGGGTGAAATTCCCGGTCCGAGAGGCGAAAGTTGCTGGGATTCACCAGCAGGCAACTGAGAAAGACCTAAAGTCCCTTCACGAGCTCGCCAAAGATCTCCAGTCCAGCTCCATCGTGATTTGGACGACGACACCTTGGACGCTTCCCGGAAACCGCGCGATCAGCTTTGGGGAGCATGTGGAGTACGGTCTCTACGAGGTCGTAGACGCGCCTGCGGACAATTGGGCGAAAACCGGCGATCGTTACGTCCTTGCCGACAAGCTGGCAGAAGACGTTTTTCGTCATGCCCGCGTCAAAGAATTCAAAAGACTTCGAGATGTGGTGTTTGAGGCTGGCCCGGCCGACGTGGTTGTTGCCTGCGATCATCCCCTAAAAGCACTTGGTGGCTACGATTTTGCTGTTCCATTGCTATTGGGCCATCACGTCACCGACGACACCGGCACGGGTTTTGTGCACACCGCGCCGAGCCACGGCCGAGAAGACTTCGATGTGTGGATACTAAACACGCGACGTCTTCAGGAAGATGGCATCAACGTTACGATCCCCTATACCGTCGATGAGAACGGCGCCTATACCGATCAAGCGCCGGGCTTCACGGGAAAGCGCGTCATCAACGACAAGGGTGAGAAGGGCGACGCCAATGACGCCGTCATCAAAGCCCTCGTCGACGCGGGCATGCTGCTCGCGCGCGGGAAATTGAAGCACCAATACCCGCATTCCTGGCGATCAAAGAAGCCGGTGATCTTCAGGAACACACCTCAGTGGTTCATCGCCATGGATGAGCCGATGAGCAAGTCCGACGGCACCGATACGCTTAGGGCCCGCGCGCTGCATGCGATCTCGGTGACGCAATGGGTGCCTCCGTCGGGCCAGAACCGCATCAACGGCATGATCGAGGCGCGACCCGACTGGGTGATCTCGCGCCAGCGCGCCTGGGGTGTGCCGATCGCCGTATTCGTGCGCGAAAACGGTGACGGCTCCGCAGAAATCCTGCAGGACGAGGCCGTCAACAAGCGCATCGCCGACGCCTTCGAGAAGGAAGGCGCCGACGCCTGGTACATGGAAGGCGCGCGCGAGCGTTTCCTGGGCTCGCGCGCCAACGAAGACTGGAAGAAGGTCGACGACATCCTCGACGTCTGGTTCGATTCCGGCTCGACGCATGCCTTCGTGCTCGAAGACCCCGTGCAGTTCCCCGGGCTGGCCGGCATCAAGCGCAAGGTCGATGGCGGCGCCGACACCGTGATGTATCTGGAAGGCTCGGACCAGCACCGCGGCTGGTTCCATTCCTCGCTGCTGGAAAGCTGCGGCACGCGGGGACGGGCGCCATACGACATCGTCCTGACTCACGGCTTCACCCAGGACGAGCACGGCCGCAAGATGTCGAAGTCTCTGGGCAACACTGTCGAGCCGCAAGCTGTGATCAGGGAATCCGGTGCCGACATCCTGCGGCTCTGGGTTGCAGCCTGCGACTACACCGACGACCAGCGCATCGGCCCCGAAATCCTGAAGAACACGGTCGAGACCTATCGCAAGCTCCGCAACACCATCCGCTGGATGCTCGGCACGCTGCATCATTTTGGGCCGCAAGACGCGGTCGCGCCCAAGGACATGCCGGAGCTGGAGCGGCTGATGCTGCACGAGCTTGCCGAACAGGCCAGGATCGTGCGTCAGGCCTATGCCGAGTTCGATTACAAGACCGTGGTCGCAACGCTGTCGGCGTTCATGAACTCCGAGCTGTCGGCGTTCTATTTCGATATCCGCAAGGACACGCTTTATTGCGATCCGCCGTCTTCGGTGGCGCGCAAGGCGGCGCTCACCACCATCGACATCCTCTGCGACGCGATCCTGAAATGGCTCGCGCCGATCTTGAGCTTCACCTGCGACGAAGCCTGGGGGATGTACAAGCCGAATGACAAGCCCTCGGTGCACCTGACGCTGTTCCCGGACGGCTTCGAAAAGTTTCGGAACGACGATCTCGCGAGCAAATGGGAGACCGTCCGCGACGTGCGTCGCGTCGTCACCGGCGCGCTGGAATTGGAGCGTGCGGCTAAAAAGATCGGCTCCTCGCTCGAAGCCTCCCCGGTCATCCATGTCGCCGACCGCCGAATGCTGGCGACGCTGTTCGACGTTGACCTCGCCGAGATCTGCATCACCTCGAGCTGCGAGGTGCAGGAGGGCGAGGCGCCCGGCGGCGCTTTCCGTCTCGACAACGTACCCGGTGTCGCCGTCGTGATCGAGAAGGCGCAAGGCATCAAATGCGCGCGGTCGTGGAAGATTCTGCCGACAGTGGGCGAGGACAGGGAGTATCCCGACGTCTCGCCACGCGATGCCAGGGCGTTGCGCGAATGGAAAGCGCTGGGGGTCAGCGTCTGACAATTGCTATCGTCGTCCCCGCGAAAGCGGGGACCCATAACCACAGGCTTCTCGGCTAGCGACGAAAGATGTCCCGCAATCTCCCAATCAATTGGCATCACGCGGTATGGGTCCCGGCGTTCGCCGGGACGACAAGACAATGACCTCCCCGCTCCGCTACGGCGTCATCGCCGCGATCGTCACGCTGCTGGCTGACCAGGCGTCAAAGCTCTGGCTGCTTGACGTGTTCGATATCACCCATCGCGGCGCGGTCCGCGTGACGCCGTTCTTCGACCTGGTGCTGGAGTGGAATATCGGGATCAGCTTCGGCTGGTTTCAGAACGACAATCCCATCGCCCAGGCCGCCCTGATGGTATTCAAGGCCGCGGCGGTCGTTGCGCTCGCGATCTGGATGGCGCGCTCGAAAAAGGCGCTTGCCACCATTGCCCTCGGGTTAATCATCGGCGGGGCCATCGGCAACGGTATCGACCGCCTCGCCTATGGAGCGGTGGTCGATTTTGCCCTGTTTCACGTCCGGATCGGCGGAAATACCTTCAATTGGTATGTGTTTAACCTCGCGGATGTGGCCATTGTTGCCGGGGTCATGGCCCTATTGTATGATTCCTTTATGGGGGTACCCGCCGCAAAAGCGCCCTGATCCCGGCTGATCAGGACCCCTGTACCAAACGGGTAAAGTCGATGCGCAGGACCGGAACCAGCGGTTGGATGATGAAGTGCTCGCCGAAGGCCTTGCGGCTCGCGGCGGTCGTGCTCGGCGTCGGCCTGCTTGTCGCTGCAGGCGCCGCGCGCGCCGGCGACGACGATGACGGGGAGGAAGACAAGCCCTTCGACCAGAAGATCATCGATGGCATCATGAGGGGCATGGGCGCCGTCAACATGGATAACTCCAGCATCGACTATCGCGAGCGCTCGCCGCTGGTCGTGCCGCCCAAGCTGGATTTGCCGCCGCCGGTTTCGGCTTCCACCGAGACGAACGTGCCGAACTGGCCGAAGGACCCCGACGAAATGCGGCGCAAGGCCGCGATCGCCGCGCGCAAGAAGGACAAGAACAATCACAAGGACGCTACGCAGGCGGCCATTGACGAAGCTCGACCGCTCACGCCGAGCCAGCTCAACGTGGCCCGAACCCGGCCTGACCCGGAGGGAGCAAAGACATCTGATTCGCTGAAGCCCGGCGATCCCAACGCCGCGCCGCTCAGCCCTTCGCAGCTCGGTTTTGAGGGCAGCTTCTCGAGCCTGTTCCACGGCAACCAGTCCGAGAGCAAGGAGTTCAAGGCCGAGCCGCCGCGGACTTCGCTGATTCAACCGCCGCCCGGCTATCAGACACCGTCGCCGAACTATTCGTACGGCACCGGACCGATGAAATCCCTGAACAAGGAATACAACCCGGTCGCCGGCAAGTACGGCGACGAGTAGCGCGTAATCCATTGCGGCGCAGGATGACTATCCTCATCGCGCCCACGTCGCGATTTCTCTCAGCTTCGTGACGCCCCGTGTTGGCCGCGCCGTGTAGGATGCGGCGCTTTTGACCCGCACCCACCGGTCGGCTTTCACAAAGGTCATGATGTCCCAAACCCGCTTTGTCGCCTTTATCCTCCTCTTCGCTGCGCTCGTGCTCTCGACAACCGGCGCGTCCGCGCAAACGACGTTCACCTCCGAGCCGCCGGCGACGTTCACGCTTCCGAACGGCCTGCAGGTCGTCGTGATCCAGGATCACCGCACGCCGGTCGTGACCCAGATGATCTGGTACAAGGTCGGTTCCGCCGACGAGACGCCCGGCAAATCGGGCCTTGCACATTTCCTCGAGCATCTGATGTTCAAGGGCACGGCCAAGCATCCGGAGGGCGAATTTTCCCAGACCGTGCTGAAGGTCGGCGGCAACGAGAACGCCTTCACCTCGAACGACTACACCGGCTATTTCCAGCGCGTCCCGCGCGAGAAGCTTCCCTTGATGATGGAGTTCGAGGCCGATCGCATGACCGGACTCATCCTCAAGGACGAGAACGTGCTGCCCGAGCGCGACGTCGTGCTCGAGGAGTACAACATGCGCGTCGCCAACAATCCGGAAGCCCGGTTGAACGAGCAGATCATGGCCGCGCTGTACCTGAACCATCCCTACGGCCGTCCGGTAATCGGCTGGCATCACGAGATCGAGAAGCTCAACCGCCAGGAGGCGCTCGCCTTCTACCACCGCTTCTACGCGCCCAACAACGCGATCCTGGTGATTGCCGGCGACACCGACGTCAAGGAGGTTCGCCCGCTGGTCGAGAAGAATTTCGGCAACATCCCGCCGCAGCCCTCGATCCCGGCACGCCGCATCCGCCCGCAGGAACCGAAGCAGGTCGCGCCCCGCACCGTGACGCTCGCCGATCCCCATGTCGAGCAGCCGACTATGAAGCGCTACTACCTCGTGCCATCCGCCACGACCGCATCGAAGGGCGAGAGCACGGCGCTCGATGTGCTGGCGCAGCTCATGGGCGGCGGCAGCAACTCCTACCTCTATCGCGCGCTGGTAGTCGACAAGCCGCTCGCGGTCGCCGCTACCGCCGCCTATCAAGGTACTGCGCTTGACCCCTCGCAATTCTCGATCGCGGTGGCGCCCAAGCCCGGCGTCGAGTTTCCGCAAGTCGAGCAGGTGGTCGACAACGTGATCGCGGACCTCAAGCAGAATCCGCCGAAGGCCGAGGACCTGGAGCGCGTGAAGACGCAGCTCGTCGCGGAGGCGATCTATGCCCAGGACAACCAGGCGACCATGGCGCGCTGGTATGGCGGGGCGCTGGCCACGGGGCTCAGCATCGAGGATATCAGGAGCTGGCCGGACCGCATCCGCGCCGTGACCGCAGACCAGGTGCGCGCCGCCGCGCAGAAATGGCTGGACAAGAATCGCTCGGTCACCGGCTATCTGATCAAGGACACCACGCCCAAGCGCGAGGAGAAGCGTTCGTGAACCACTTTCTTGCCCTCACGCGCCGCGGCGCGATTGCGCTCGCCTTCGCGCTGACGCTGCCCCTACCCGCCGTTGCCGCGACCAAGATCCAGCATCTGATCTCGCCCGGCGGGATCGAGGCCTGGTTCGTTCAGGACTCCACCGTGCCGCTGATCGCGATGGAGTATGCCTTCGGCGGCGGTGCAACCCAGGACCCGCCCGACAAGCCCGGCGTCGGCAACATGGTGGCGAGCACGATCGATGAGGGCTCCGGCGACCTCGATTCCAAGGCCTTCCACGAACGGCTCGACCGCCGCGCGATCGAATTGAGCTTCAGCATCACGCGGGACTATTTCCGCGGCTCGCTGCGCATGCTGAAGGACAACAAGGACGAGGCCTTCGACCTTCTGCACATGGCGCTGACCTCGTCACATCTCGCCAGCAGCGATGTCGAGCGCATCCGCTCCCAGATCATGTCGGGCCTGCGCCGCGACACCACCAATCCGAACGCGTTGGCGAGCCGTAAATTCCTGGAGCTCGAGTTCGCCAACCATGCCTATAGCCGGCCGGCCAGCGGCACCCTGGAGAGCGTGCCGACCATCACGGTGGCCGACATGCGCGACTATATCAGCCGCGTCATCGCCAAGGATACGCTGAAGATCGCCGTGGTCGGCGACGTCGATCCGGCGACGCTTGGCCAATTGCTCGACAAGACCTTCGGCAGCCTGCCGGCCAAGGCGAAGTTGACACCCACGCCTGACGTGGTCGCGACGGCGCCGCCGCAGCGCGCCTTCGTGCCGCTCGACGTGCCGCAGACCACCATCACCTTTGGCGCCCCCGGCGTCATGCGCCACGATCCAAAATTCATGGCCGCCTATATCGACAACCACATTCTCGGCGGTGGCGGGCTGTCGTCGCGGCTCTATCACGAGGTCCGCGAGAAACGCGGCCTCGCCTATTCGATGTTCGAGGCGCTGCTCTGGATGGATCACTCCTCGCTGGTCGTCGGCAATACCGGTACGCGCGCGGACCGCGCCGGCGAAAGCATCGACGCCATCGACAAGGAGGTCCGCAAGTTTGCCCAGGAGGGGCCGACCCAGCAGGAGCTGGACGAGGCCAAGTCTTATCTCAAGGGCTCGCAGATGCTGCAGCTCGACACTTCCTCCAAGCTCGCGACCGCGATGTTGCAGTACCAGCTCGACAAGCTGCCGATCGACTATCTCGAGAGGCGCAGCGGCATCATCGATGCAGTGACGCTCGACGATGCCAGGCAGATGGCGAAGCGGCTGTGGGGCCAGGGCCTCGTCACCGTCGTCGTCGGCCGCGAGCCGCAGGCCGCCGCGGAAGCAGCCCGCGCACCGGGTGCGCCGCCACCGCCCAAGGCGAATTGAGACGTCCGCCGCGCTTCCTCCCAGCTTACGGGGAGGAAGCCGAGCGTCGTAACGACAAACCCGCTATGGTGGCGCACCGATTCTGACCGGGTAGCGCCCATGCTGCGGATTTCGCGCGAACTCTCCATCGACGAGAACGACATCGAGATCGTCTTTGTCCGCGCCTCCGGGCCCGGCGGACAGAACGTCAACAAGGTCTCGACCGCCGCCCAGCTCCGCTTCGATACCAATAGGATCGCGCTGCCCGCCGACGCCGCACAGCGGCTGGCGCGGCTTGCCGGTAGCCGCATGACCAAAGATGGCGTGATCGTGATCCAGGCCTATCGCTTCCGTACCCAGGAGCGCAACCGCGCGGACGCGATCGAGCGGCTGGTGGAGATGCTGAAGGAAGCCATGGTGCGCCCGACGCCGAGGCGGCCGACCAAGCCGACGCTGGGCTCGAAACAGCGCCGGCTCGAAGGCAAGAAACGCCGCAGCGACATCAAGGCCCGACGCGGCGTCCGCGGGTTTGAGGATTGACTCTTCACCCTCCTCCTGCAGAGCAGGGTGAAGAAACAGTGGGTGGCGCTTCCTCGTGACATGCAATTACCTATCGGCTGCACTAAATTGCCCCCATGCCCGTCCGCCAGCTTCCCGAGCAGGTCGTCAACCGCATCGCCGCCGGCGAAGTGGTCGAGCGTCCCGCGAGCGTGGTCAAGGAACTGGTCGAGAACGCGATCGACGCCGGCGCGAGCCGGATCGATGTCTTCACCGATGGCGGCGGCAGACGGAAGATCGTCATCACCGACGACGGCAGCGGCATGGGTGCGGCCGATCTCGCGCTCGCCGTCGACCGCCATGCCACCTCCAAGCTCGACGACGAGGATCTGCTGCAGATCAAGACGCTAGGCTTCCGCGGCGAGGCTCTGCCCTCGATCGGGGCGGTCGCAAAATTGTCGATCACCACACGGCATGCCGGCGAGCCGCATGCCTGGCAGCTTGCGGTCGAAGGCGGCACGAAGTCGGAGATCGGGCCTGCTGCGCTCGCCCGCGGCACCCGCGTCGAGGTCGCCGACCTCTTCTATGCAACGCCGGCGCGCCTGAAATTCCTGAAGACCGACCGCACCGAGGCCGAAGCGATCCGCGAAACCGTGCGGCGGCTCGCGATGGCGCGGCCCGACATCGCGTTCACGCTCGCCGGCGAAGAGCGCATGCCCGTCACCTGGGCCGCGGCACTGCCAGGCGCGCCGGGCCAGCTCACCCGCCTCGGCGATATCCTCGGCGCGGATTTTCGTAACGCGGCCATCGACGTGCGGGCCGAGCGCGAGGGCGTTGTGGTCGAAGGCTTCGCCGCCTCGCCGTCGCTGACGCGGGCGAATGCCCTCGGGCAATACCTCTTCGTCAACGGCCGTCCGGTCCGCGACAAGTTGATCCTGGGTGCGGTGCGCGCAGCCTATGCCGATTACCTGCCGCGCGACCGCCATCCCGTGGTGGCGCTGTTCGTCACGCTCAATCCGCGCGAGGTCGACGCCAACGTGCACCCCGCCAAGACCGAGGTGCGTTTCCGCAATGCCGGTCTCGTCCGCGCGCTGATCGTGCACGCACTGAAGGATGGCCTCGCGCGCGAGGGTAGGCGCACGGCCGTCAACAGCGGGGATGCCGCGATCGCCTCATTCCGGCCGGCGTTCGCGCCGCGTCCGGGCAATTGGGACTGGCGGCGCTCGCCATCCTATCCGGTCGGCGCCACGCCATCATTCGCGACGGCCGCGGCGGCCCTCGCCGAGCAGGATCAGGTCGCCTTCGATGTCGGCGCGCCCACCGCCGATGTGCGCATCGAAGCGCACGCCGCCGGCGATCTCATCGATCGTCCGCTGGGTGCGGCCCGCACCCAGCTCCACGAAACCTACATCGTCGCGCAAACCCGCGACGGCCTCGTCATTGTCGACCAGCACGCCGCGCACGAGCGCATCGTCTATGAGCGGCTGAAGGCGTCGCTCGCCAAAAACGGCGTGCAGCGCCAGATCCTCCTGATCCCCGAGATCGTCGAGATGGATGAGGCGACGGTGGAGCGTCTGCTGGCGCGCGCCGACGAGCTCGCTTCCTTTGGGCTTGCGATCGAATCCTTCGGACCCGGCGCGGTCGCCGTGCGCGAGACGCCGTCGCTGCTCGGCAAGACCGATGCCGCAAGCCTGTTGCGCGACCTCGCCGAGCACATGGAGGAATGGGACGAGGCGCTGCCGCTGGAGCGGCGGCTGATGCACGTCGCCGCCACCATGGCCTGCCACGGCTCGGTGCGCGCCGGACGCCGCCTCAAGCCCGAAGAGATGACCGCGCTTCTGCGCGAGATGGAAGACACGCCGAACTCCGGCCAGTGCAACCACGGCCGCCCGACCTACGTGGAATTGAAGCTCGCCGACGTCGAGAAATTGTTCGGGCGGCGGTGAGATTCGTAGGGTGGGCAAAGGCGCGCAGCGCCGTGCCCACCACCAAGCATCGCCCTGGAAACGGTGGGCACGCTGCGCTCTGCCCACCCTACAAAACTACGGCAAACGATCCCTCATCCGTCCGCCAAGGTTCTGCAAGAACACAAACTCCGTATCATCGTACGTGCGCCGCTCCAGCTCCTCGAAGCCATCAGGCGCGGCGAACGCCGCGGCCTTGGCTTCCTCCACGACGAGCAGCGCGTTCGCCTTGAGCCAGCCGCCGTCGCGCAGGCTCACCAGCGCCTTCTCGGCGAGCCCCTGGCCATAGGGCGGATCGAGGAACACGAGTGAGAATGGCTCCATGGGATGCGCGGGGCCCAGATTGGTCGCGTCGCGGCGATAGACTTTAGTGACGCCTCCAAGCGCCAGCGCCTCGACATTGTTGCGAAGCAGTGCGCGCGCCTCGGCCCCATTGTCGACGAACAGCGCGAACACCGCACCGCGCGAGATCGCCTCGATGCCGAGCGCGCCGGTGCCGGCAAAGAGATCGAGCACGCGCGCGTCGTGGAACGGGTCGTCGTAGGCATGGACCAGGATATTGAAGACGGACTCGCGCAGGCGGTCCGCGGTCGGCCTAATCTCGTTCGAAGCGGGCGCAGCGATAGTGCGGCCCTTCAACTCTCCGCCGACCACGCGCATTACAATGCAAACCCTGTCGCAACGCGGAAAGTGCGCTCCCTTCCCCCTTGCGGGGAAGGGCTGGGGAAGGGAGTGCCACACGGACAGACCTCCCGTGGGATACCCCCCTCCCTGACCCTCCCCCGCATGGGGGGAGGGAATGGAGAGAGCGTGCCTAAAGAAATCTCAGAAAGAGCGACGGTCATCCTGAGACCTCACTCATCCCGTGGCTTCAGATCGCGCTTGCCGTGATAGCCGCGCTTGGGGCGGCGCGGCGGGCCGTAGCCGGCGTTCTCCTCCTCGTTGCGCGCTCGTGCTTCCGCACCGCCCGTGCGCTGCACCAGCACGCGACGGCCCTTGCGGTCGCTGACCAGCGCGCTCTTGCCCGCCGGCTTGAACGGCTTCTTGCCGCGCAGCGCCTCACCGTCATCATCCGTCTCGCGTTGCTCCGGACGCGCAAAGTCGGCACCCGAGCGCTCGATCACCTTCTCGCCGAGCTGTTCGCGGAGCACGCGCGTCTTGACCTCCTCGACCTTGCCCTCCTCGAGCTCGCCGAGCTGGAAGGGACCGTAGGAGATGCGGATCAGGCGGTTCACCTCGAGTCCGAGATGCGCCATGACATTGCGCACCTCGCGGTTCTTGCCTTCGCGGATCGCAAACACCAGCCAGACATTGCTGCCCTGGTCGCGCTCCAGCGTGGCGTCGATCGGCCCGTATTTGACGCCATCGACCTCGATGCCGTTCTTGAGTTCGTCGAGCTGAGCTTGCGTGATCTCGCCATGCGCGCGCACACGATAGCGGCGCAGCCAGCCGGTTTCCGGCAATTCCAGTTCGCGCGCGAGCCCGCCGTCATTGGTGAGCAGCAGCAGCCCCTCGGTGTTGAAATCGAGCCGGCCGACCGAGATGAGCCGCGGCAGGCCTTCGGGCAGATTGTCGAACACGGTCGGCCGCCCCTCGGGATCGGCATGCGTCGTCATCAGCCCTTTGGGCTTGTGATAGAGGAAGAGCCGCGTACGCTCGCGTGGTGGCAAGGGTTTTCCGTCGACCGCGACCACGTCATTCGCCGTGACGTCGAGCGCCGGCGAGTTGATGAGACGGCCGTTGACGGTGACGCGGCCTTGCGTGACCATCTCCTCGGCGTCGCGGCGCGAGGCGAACCCGGCGCGCGCCAGCACTTTTGCGATGCGCTCGCCGGATTTCTTCGGCTTTACCTCCTCGCGCGGGGCGCGCTTGTCGAAGTCGTCCTTGCGCTCACGGTAGGCGCCGCGGCCGCCGAAGGCCGGGCGCTTGGCAAAAATCTTGCTGTCGTCCTCGTTGTCACGGCGCGGGCGGTCGGCAAAGCGATCGGGTCCCCGGCGATCGCTGCGCGGATGCTCCTGCCAGTCCGTGCGGCCCTCGGGGCGTGGGCGGCGATCGTCGCGGCGATCGCGATCAAAGCGCGGGTGGTCGCCCCGGCGCTCGCGCGAGTCATCCTTTTTCCAGCGCGGCCGATCGAACTTGGGACGCTCTTCGCGTTGGCGCTCGAATTTCGGGCGGTCCTCACGCGACCGCGAGAAACGTGGACGCTCATCGCCGCCGCGGCGATCGTCGCGCGTGCGGTCGCCGCGCTGCCGCCAGGGCTTTTCATCGCTGCGGTCGCGGCCCTTGAAGTCACGATCGTCTCGACGCGGCCTGAATTCACGATCCTTGCGATCCCCACGGTCGCTCTTGCGATCCCCGGGGTCGCTCTGGCGATCCCCGCGGTCGCTCTGGCGATCCCTGAATTTTCGGTCCTGGAAGCGGCCGGCGGGACGCGCCTCATCGCGGTCACGGCGCGGCGGGCGATCATCGCGGTCGAAGCGCCTGGGTCGCCTCTCGTCGCGATCAAAGCGGCGCGGCGCCTCGTCGCCATCGCGGCGGCGGAAAGGCCGCTCGTCACGATCGCTGCGGAAGCGGCCCTTGTCGCCGCGCTCGCCATCGAATGTCTTGTCGAATTTCTTATCGAATCTCTTGTCGAATCTCTTGGGCCCAAAGCCGCGCTTGGCGAATTTTTTGTCGCCATCCCGCGCCCCGCCACGGCTTTTGCGGCCTTCGGGACCGTCACGCCGGCCGCGCGGGGAATCATTGTGTTTGTCGGTGTCGCGGGGCATGAAGGGGCTCGCCTTGAGGTGAAGGCACGCGCATTAGCAGACTTGTTGCAGCAATACGAGCATGAACGCCTCCTCTTTCATGGATTTGGCGCTGAAAGCCGCCCAAAAAGCCGGGAAATCCGGCGAGGTCCCGATCGGCTGCGTCATCGTGCGGGACGGCGAGGTGATCGCCTCGGCCGGGAACCGGACACTTGCCGACCGCGACCCGACCGCCCATGCCGAATTGCTGGCCATTCGCGAGGCTGCCGACAAGCTCGGCAGCGAGCGGCTTACCGATTGCGATCTCTATGTCACGCTCGAGCCCTGCACCATGTGCGCCGGCGCGATCTCGTTTGCGCGCATCCGGCGGGTCTATTACGGCGCAGCCGATCCCAAGGGCGGCGCGGTCGAAAGCGGGGTGCGGTTTTTTGCCAGCCCGACTTGCCATCATGCACCGGAAGTCTATTCGGGGCTCGGCGAGAGCGCGTCGGCGGCCCTGCTGAGGGAGTTTTTCAGGGAGCGGCGATAGCCGAGTTCGTCATTGCGAGCGAAGCGAAGCAATCCACACCGGCTCCGCGGAGATAGTCTGGATTACTTCGTCGCTACGCTCCTCGCAATGACGGAGACGCCCTACCCCGCCAGGAAAAACTCCCGCAGCAACTTCGCCGTGGCGTCCGGATTTTCCTCCGTCAGGAAATGTCCGGAATCGACCGGCGAGCCCACAACGTTCGTGGCCCACAGCTTCCAGGTGTCGAGCGGGGTTGCGGCGGCCGATGCAATGCCGGCATCGCCCCACAGCGCCAACGTCGGGATCGTGATCTTCTTGCCGGCCTCGAAATCTTGCCTGTCGATCTCATAGTCGGCATAGGCGCCGGCGCGATAATCCTCGCACATCGCATGCACGCGCGAGGGATCGCGGAAGGGCGCGAGATAATGCTCCAGCGCGCGCGGATCGATCGCGTTCAAGGTCTTCGACTTGGTTTGGCTCGCCATCTTCTTCTTCAGGAAGAAATCCGGCGCGCCCAAGATCAACGTCTCCGGGAACGGCGCTGGCTGCGCCAGGAACGTCCAGTGATAGATCTTCAACGCATAGAGACGATTCATGCGCTCCCAGTAATTATAGGTCGGCAGGATATCGAGCACGGCGAGCCGCGACAGCCGTCCGGGATGATCGAGCGCCAGCCGATACGACACGCGGCCGCCGCGGTCGTGACCGGCAAGCGCGAAATGCACGTAACCAAGCTGCTCCATCGCCTCGACCATCGCTTTGGCCATCGCGCGCTTGGTGTAGGGCGTGTGGTTCTCGTCGCTCTCGGGCATGTCCGACCAGCCGTAGCCCGGCAAGTCGGCGATGATCAGCGTGAACTTGTCGGCGAGCTTCGGCGCCACCACGTGCCACATCACATGGGTCGAGGAGAAGCCGTGCAAGAGCAGGAGCGGCGGCCCGCTGCCGCCGAACCGGGCAAAAATGCGGCCCTGCGAGGTGTTGATCCACTTGGAGTCATAGCCGGGGAAGAGGTCGGCGAGATCGGTCATTGCCAGCACCCATGTCATCATCCACGAAAGCGGATGATCCAGTAAACACTAATAGCCCCTTCGCGACATCTGCTGCGGCGTACTGGGTACCCCGCCTGCGCGAGGTACGACGCTTCGCGTCGGTTCAAACTTTGTTTGTCGTTGCCGCAGGTAGCGGGCGGCGTTATGCCATTCCACAGGTCAGGCCATCAAGAACCCGCACCAAGAACCACAAGAGGAAATGCCATGCTCGACTTCGAAGTCCCCGCCGAAGCCAAGGCGGTCCGCGAAAAGGTCCGCAAATTCGTCCATGACGAATGTATCCCGGCGGAAAAGGAGCTGGAATCCAAGGGATTCGACGACGTGCTCGCCAACCTGCGCAAGAAGGCGCGCGCGCAGGGCCTGTGGAATCCCTTCGTGCCGAAGGAATATGGCGGCATGGGACTGGGGCCGCTCGCCAATGCGCTGGTGCAGATGGAGTTGGGCGAGAGCATGCTGGGCGCGCTATCGATGAACACGCAAGGCCCCGACGATGCATCGATCATGACCATCCTCGCCCACGGCACGGATTATCAGAAGGAGAAGTTCTTAAAGCCCTTGCTCAACGGCGAGAAGCGCATCTGCTTCTCGATGACGGAGAAGGCCTCCGGCGCAGACGCCACCGGCATGCAGACCCGCGCGGTGAAGGACGGCAACGAGAATTACATCCTGAACGGCGAAAAATGGTTCTCGTCATCGGCGAGCGTCGCTAACATGGCACTGGTGATGGCGATGACCGATCCCGACGCGCCACGCCACAAGCGCTATTCGACCTTCATCGTCGAGCTGCCGAACCCCGGCTACAAGATCAAGCGCAACGTCAAGAACATGGCGATCGAAGGTCCCTACTACGACCAGATCCATGGCGGCCATTCCGAGATCGACATCAAGGATCTGAAAGTGCCGGCCGACAATCTGCTCGGCGGCGAAGGCAATGGTTTCAACATGGGCCAGCATCGCCTCGGCTACGGCCGCTTGCGCCACGGCATGCACAACATCGCCAAAGCCCAGCGCGCGCTCGACATGGCGACCGCGCGGGTGACAAAACGCTCGACCTTCGGCCAGCCGCTCGCCGACCGCCAGGCCGTGCAGTTCATGCTCGCCGAATGCGCAAGCCAGCTCTATATCGGCCGCTTGATGCTGCTGCACATTGCCTATAAGGCCGAGAAGGGTCTCGACTTCCGGCAGGAGAACTCCATCGCAAAGGTGTTTCTGGCGCATATGGTGCACCACGTGATCGACACCGCGATCCAGCTCCACGGCGCGCTCGGCTTCTCCCAGGATACGCCGCTCGCCGCATGGTACACCCAGGTGCGCTCGCAGCGCCTGGTCGACGGCCCCGACGAGGTCCACAAATGGAAGGTCGGCCGCAACGTCATCAAGGCGTTCCGCGAGCACGGCACGACCGCGCTCGCCGCCGGCGGGGATTTGCTCTGACCGTCATTGCGAGCGAAGCGAAGCAATCCATGCAGCGGAGACAGTCTGGATTGCTTCGTCGCTTCGCTCCTCGCAATGACGGCGATGAATGCTAACCGCTTCGCTCCGCCTCCACCGCCTGCCAGGCGATGTCGCGGCGACAGAAGCCGTCGGGCCAGCGGATGCGGTCGATCGCCCGATAGGCGCGCGTCTTCGCTTCGGTGACGGTCTTGCCCATTGCGCAGATGTTGAGGACGCGTCCGCCATTGGCGAGGATGGCGCCATCCCTGGCGATCGTGCCCGCGTGGAAGATTTCGACGCCCTCGATTTTCGCAGCCTCATCGAGCCCGTCGATGCGCGTGCCCTTTTTGTAATCGCCGGGATAGCCTTTCGCGGCCATCACCACGGTGATCGCCGGCTCGGCGTACCAGCGCAGGTTGAAATGCTTGAGCTCACCGTCACACGCGGCGAGAAACGCCGGCACGATGTCCGACATCATCCGCAGCATCAAGACCTGGCATTCGGGATCACCGAAGCGAACATTGTATTCGAACAGTTTCGGACCCTGCTCCGTCAGCATCACGCCGGCATAGAGCACGCCGCGAAACGGCATGCCGCGCTTCTTCATGCCCGTCACCGTCGGCAAAATGATCCGCGCCATGATCCGGTCGTGGATTTCGGACGTGACGAACGGCGTGGGTGAATAGGCGCCCATGCCGCCGGTGTTCGGTCCCTCGTCATGGTCGAACACGCGCTTGTGGTCCTGGGCGCTCGCCAGCGGAATCGCGGTCTCCCCGTCGCACAGCGCGAAGAAGCTGATTTCGCGGCCGGCGAGGTACTCCTCGATCACGACCTCGGCGCCGGCCGCGCCAAAGCCACCATCGAACATCATCTTGACTGCGGCTTCTGCCTCTTCCGGCGTCCTTGCGACCACCACGCCCTTGCCGGCGGCAAGCCCATCGGCCTTGACTACGATCGGCGCGCCTTGCGTACGCACATAAGCCATCGCCTCGGCAGCATTGTCGAAGCGGCGATAGGCGCCGGTCGGAATGTTGAACTCGCCGCAGAGGTCTTTAGTGAATCCCTTGGAGCCTTCGAGCTGAGCGGCCTGCTTGCCCGGGCCGAACGCCTTGATGCCGGCCAAAGCGAGATCATCGACTATTCCCGCCGCGAGCGGCGTTTCCGGGCCGACCACGACAAGCTCGACCGCGTTGTTCTTGCAGAATTCGATCACGGCCGCATGGTTTGCGATATCGAGCGCGACGCACTCGGCCTCGCGCGCAATCCCTGCATTGCCCGGCGCGCACCAGAGCTTCGTCACGAGCGGGGAAGCGGCGATCTTCCATGCGAGAGCATGTTCGCGGCCGCCGGAACCGAGCAGGAGGATATGCATGAGTGTCGGTTGCACGAATCCCCGGCACTCTGCAAGGCCTCCATATCCACATCCCGTCATTCCGGACGGCGCGCTCTGCGCGCCGATCCGGAATCTCGATGTTGTGGCAGACAAACCATGCGGCCCGGGATTCCGGGTTCGCGACTTCGTCGCGCCCCGGAATGACGGTGCTATTTCTCCCCCTCGGATGCCGCGATGATCTCCTGCAAGGTCGCGACATGGCGGGCGAAGGCGGCGCGGCCGGTCGCGGTCGCTGTCACCGTGGTCTGCGGCTTCTTGCCGACGAAGGCCTTGTCGACCGCGACATAGCCCGCCCTGGCCAGCGTTTCGATATGCGCGCCGAGATTGCCGTCGGTCGCACCCGTCAGCTTCTTCAGCTTGGAGAATTCCAGGCCGATCGGGCTCGGCAGCGCGTTCAGCGCGGCCATGATCCGCAGGCGCAGCGGCTGGTGGATGACCTCATCCAGCTCCGCCATTATTCGCCCCAGCGCATCCAGAGGCCGCTGACAATCAGGCCGCCACCGTTCACGACCGCCATCCACAACAGGAAGATATCGCTGGTGATGAAGAAATAGCCGATCAGCGTCAGCACCGTGATGCCAAGCCCGATAAAGATGAAAGCGCGGCCGAACCACAAACCGGCGATGCAATAGAACAGCATGAAGTAGGTCGGCCAGAATGTGCCGATCTCGCGCGAGCCGAAATGACCGAGCACCCCGGTGCAGAGCAGGCCAAATCCGTAGAACAGCAGAAAGGCGACGAGCACCCTGGAATCGAACGCGTTCACGCCGGTCTGCCGGCGGCCAGCCAGGCCAATCGCGAACGAGATGAGAACGGTCAGCACATTGACCGCGACCCAGATGTAGGTGGCATAGCGCGGCGCGACATAGGTCGCGAGATTGCCGGCAATCACGAACCCGCCGGCCACCACGATGAACTGGCTGGCGAAGTCGTAGATGCGCGACTGCCGCACGCGCGCAACCATGTCCTTGATGTCCGACAGCACGGCGGATGCCTCGTCGCGATCGATCATGACGATCTTCCCTTCAGATGCGCCCATGGTTCATGTCCCCGTTGCGCTATGGGTTGCGACATAGTCGGCGATTATGTTGACTGCCTTCGGCGCGCTGACGATGCCCATGTGGTTGATGCCGTCGATCAGCTTGACTTCGGCCTGTGGCAACACCGCATGCACGGCGTCGGCATATTTGTCGGGAAGCATCAATTCATCGTCGGCGCCGGCGATCAAGGTCAGCGGTTTTGTCACGGCGGCAAGATCGCTCCTGTAGCCGCGCGTCGCGAAATTGCGCATCAGGCGGTACGAATAGGTCGACGCCAGGATCTTCGCGGAATCCGGCGGCACGGCGAAGGCGAGCGTCGGCAAGGCCTCGCAGCAATCGATCCCGAGCTTGTTCAGCGCGACGATTGCGAAGAAGCGGGGAATGTCGGGGCTGGCCCAGCCGCCGGAGTACGGGCGGTTGGAGGGCGCGTCGTAACCAAGATAGGGCGAAAGCAGAATCGTGCGCGCGAACTGGTCCTTGATCGGCGAGCTGGCGAGCCGTAGCGCAAAGCCGCCGCCAGAGGAATGGCCGATGAGCGCGATCGGCTCGCTCGATGTGGTGCGGATCAGCGCCACAAAATCGGCCATGTCATCCTCGAGCTGGCCGAGATAGGCGATGTCGCCGCGGGTGCCGGAGCCGCCATGGCCGCGGATGTCGGGGGCGTAGGTCTCGACGCCATGGGCGGCGAGCGCATCGGCAAGCGCATGCACGGCGGCGCTCGATCCTGACGAGCCGTGGATCAGGATCGCGATCGTTCCCCTTGCCGCTCCACGCGCCGGATAGTGCCGATAGGAGAGCACTGTGCCGTCGCGGGCGGAAAAGCGCTGAAGCTCCGGCATGGTGCTGCGGTCCACCGCGCCGGCCGTCTCTGAGATGGAATGCAGCTCCGGCGGCCGCCTCAGTGGCGTTGCGATCATCGCGGTCAAGGCCAGCGCAACGACGCCCACCGCGGCGAACGCCCACAGCAGGAGTTTCAGGGGGAACCAAACGAACCAGGAAACCAGCGAAGTCGCCATGATTTTCCTCCAGAAATACGATATAGAGTACTCTATTATGCAGAGTTAATGGAAAAGCAAGAGGAAAAGCCGGTTACGGATTGGCGGTTCGCGACGAAAATCCCTAACTTGGGCGGACCCGTTTTGTTCGCGAGTCGAGATGCCCGCTGCCGAAAACCTGATTAACGCGCCCGAATTTACGGTGTCAGAGCTGTCCTCCGCCCTGAAGCGGACGGTGGAGGACCGGTTCGGCCATGTGCGCGTGCGCGGCGAGATTTCCGGCTTCCGCGGGCCGCATTCGTCCGGCCATTGCTACTTCGCGCTCAAGGATGAGAACGCCAAGATCGAGGCGGTGATCTGGAAGTTCGCCCACGCCCGCATGCGCTTCAAGCCGCAGGAAGGGCTTGAGGTGATTGCAACCGGCCGGCTCACGACCTTTCCCGGCAAATCCACCTACCAGATTGTGATCGAGGCGCTGGAGCCCGCCGGCATCGGCGCGCTGATGGCCTTGATGGAGGAACGCAAGAAGAAGCTCGCCGCCGAGGGCCTGTTCAGTGAGGCGCGCAAGCAGCTCTTGCCCTGGCTGCCGGAGGTGATTGGCGTCGTCACCTCGCCGACCGGTGCGGTCATCCGCGACATTCTGCATCGTCTGGAGGACCGCTTTCCCCGCCGCGTATTGGTGTGGCCGGTCAAGGTGCAGGGCGAAGGCTCGGCCGAGCAGGTCGCGGCCGCGATCCGCGGTTTTAATGCGCTGCCGGAAGGCGGTAGAATTCCACGGCCCGATGTTTTGATCGTCGCGCGCGGTGGCGGCTCGCTGGAAGATCTGTGGTCGTTCAACGAGGAGAGCGTGGTTCGCGCCGCGGCCGAGAGCGTGATCCCGCTGATTTCGGCGGTCGGCCACGAGACCGATATCACGCTGATCGATTTCGCCGCCGACAAGCGCGCGCCGACGCCGACCGCGGCGGCCGAGATGGCGGTGCCGGTGAAAAGCGATCTCGTCGCCGAGGTCGACAGCCTCGCCCGTCGCGTGATCGTCTGCTGGCAACGCGGACAGGAAAACCGCCGCAATGAGTTTCGCGCAGCCGCGCGCGCCTTGCCGGCGGCAAGCGAGTTGCTGGCGATTCCGCGGCAGCGGCTCGATACCGCCAGCGGCGCCCTGCCCCGCGGCTTGCGCGCCAACACGCACGCGCATTTCCGCCGTTTTGCTTCCAGCAGTGCACGGTTGACGTTACGGGTGCTGCGCGGTCAGGTGGCGCAGGCGCGGCAGCATCTCACCATCTCCGGCGAGAGATTGCAGCACTGCACACGCTCGCTGCTCAGAAGCCGTCGCGAACGCTTCTCCGGGCTGGAGGCGCGGCTGAAGGCCTCGCGGCTTGCCAATGCGCAGGCCCAGCGGCAGACGATCGCGCGTCAGTACGAACGAACAGCGCGATTGGCCGAGCGCGCAGAGCGCGCCATGTTGACCATGCTGGATCGGCTTGAGGCGCAGATGCTTCATAGCGGACAATTGCTCACCGCCCTGTCCTATCGCAGCGTGTTGGCGCGCGGCTTTGCCCTTGTGCGGGACGAGGCCGGCCATCCCCTGCATGCGGCGGCCGACGTCGAGGCCGGTGCCCGGCTCGAGCTCGAGTTTTCCGATGGGCGAATTGCGGCGACGGCCGGCACGGCTCAACCCGTCTTGCCACCACAACAGCCCCCCGCCACCGCTCCACGCCGACCGCGAACGCCGAGGCGCGTGGTCAAGCCTGTCGATCAGGGAAGTTTGTTTTAGGAAACGCTCTCGCTACGTCGTCATGCCCGGGCTTGACCAGACTTGACCCGGGCATCCATCAAACACGAATCTCTTTTGATTGATGGATGGCCGGGTCACGCCCGGCCATGACGAAGCAACTGGCCTCTTTACCGCGCCAGCCACTCGGCGACGAGCTTCTGCGAATCCGCGCGCGCCGCGGGGTCGCTGCCGAGATGGCCGTGTTCGGGAAGCGCGGCATCCGCGCTGCCGGCGATGGCATGCACCGGCAGGTTGGCACGATCGAAATCATGATAGGCGCCTGGAAAGACCACAATCCGCGCCAGCGCGCTGCGGCCGCGCGCTCCGTCGATCATCTGGCGGCAGGCCGGCGGCGAGGAGACGTCGTCCTTGGCGCCGATCAGCAGCAGCGTCGGCACCCGCGCGCTCCAGCCAAGCCCGGCGGAGATCCGGCAATCCGGATAGAATGCGATTGCGGAACGAAAATCCGGCTCGCGGCCACGCCACCATAATTGCGGGCGCACGGCCCAGAGCAGCGCGCTGGCGCCGTGCGCCCATCCGATCAGGCTGATGCGGTTATGCGCGACCCATTTCTGTTGCATCAGCCATTGCCGGGCGGCTGCGATATCCTTGACCCGCTCGCGGCGCGCGCTCACCTTGCGCTCCTTGGTGCGGCATTGCGGGCCGAGCCCGCGCGAGCCGAAGCTGTCCGGCAGCAGCACGGCCTTGCCGTCCTTCAGGAGCTGCTCGGCCCAATCACGATAGCGCGGCAGAACCGGCTCGGTGCGGCCGGCAAGCCCGCCGCAGCCGTGCAACGCAATCACGGTCGGGAACGGGCCGTCGCCATCCGGCTTGAAGAGCTGCGCACGCAGGGTGATGGCGCCTTCCGGTATATCAACCTCGCGCGGCGCAACGGCGGTCGCGGCCAACACGGGAAAAGCCGCGGCAAAAAACGTCAGAAATGCGATGACTGACTTCAGGCGCATCTGCTTCTTGGAAGACCGTTATGGCGATTACGGCAAGCGCGTCCATCCCCACCAAAGGGTAACACGCGCCAATTTGCGCAAAACATCACAAATCGGTGGGTTTCGCAGGCGGACAGAACCACCTATTTATGCTTAGATTGTAATCGACGCGATTGAATTGGAGAGCTTGATCGTGCTGAACAAATTCGGCCCCTCGGGTCACGGCGAAGCACAGGTGCAATATCTGGACGGCGATTTCCGCGTGATCTCACCGGGGACCTATGTGCGCTGCGCGGTGACCGATGCGCGGATCCCGCTCGACGAGCTGAAATACTGGAGCGTGGACCTTCAGGAGGCCTATGCGCTGCCGAGCGCCGTGCTGCAGCGGCATTATCCGGACGCGCTGAAGTCTTGAAGGTTTCGTAGGTGGGTTGAGCGTACAGGTCGAGCGAACACACATAGGCATCGATGGCGCGAACCGGATTATCCGGCCCCACATAATCGTCCACCCGCGGCGGCGGCAGACTTCCTTGCTCGCGGCAAGCCCCGCTCTTGAACGTGCGATTCGTCATCCGACGAATCCTATACGGTCGCACCGCGAAACCGAGCGAATTCTTGCCCAGCCTCGGTAGCGAAACCCACCATTTTCTTTCGACGATGACGGTGGGCTACGGCTTCGCCTTTTGGCCGGGACGACGTAGAACTTATCTCTTCTGAACTCTGTGCTCGCGCGCCTTGAACAGGCGGTCGGCGAGGAACTTCTTCAGCGGCGCCGCATCGGCAAATTCCAGCGTCACCGCGAACGGGACGATGTCGCGGAGGGCGGCCGGCGTTTCACGGGGCCGGCACAATCGCGCAAAATCCTTTTCCGTCGTCACCAGCGCGAGCTGATCGGCCTTCGCATCCGCGACCAGGCTTTCGAGTTCGCCTTTCGAGAACGGGTGATGATCGGCGAAGGTGCGCTCCCGCGCTACCTCGATACCCGCTGCCCGCAACGTGCGGAAGAAGCGCCGGGGATCGCCGATGCCGGCAAAGGCGAGCACGCGCTTGCCTCTAAGCCTTTCAAGCGATGCTGCATCCGGCGCGAGACGCGACGACAGCACCAAACCGCCGCGCGCGGCGACTTCGGCGGCGACCGCCTGCCCCGCTGCGCCGTCGCCGACCACGATCAGCGCGTCGGTGCGCGCAAGCTGCGGCAACAGCGGCGCGCGCAGGGGGCCGGCGGGAAACACAAAGCCGTTGCCTAGCCCGCGTTCGCTGTCGATCACGATCAGCGACGCATCCTTGGCGATCGACGGATTCTGGAAACCGTCATCCATCAGGATCACGCTGGCGCGCTGCGAGCGCGCCAGCGCCACGCCGTTGATGCGGTCACCCGACACCGCAACCGGAATTCGTTGAGCCATCATGAGCGGCTCATCGCCGACGTCACCGGCGCCGTGGCGGCTCGGATCGACCATGACAGGGCCGCGCAGGCGCCCGCCATAGCCGCGGCTCAGCACCACCGGCATCTCGCCGAGCTCGCGCAGGATTTTTGCCAGCGCCAGCACGGTCGGAGTCTTGCCGGCGCCGCCGAGGTGGTAGTTACCGACGCAGAGGACCGGCACGCCGGCATCAAATCCCATACGCGTCAATCGTTGCGCCGCGATCGCGCCATAGAGCGCGCCGAGCGGCCGGAGCAGATGCGATGTCCATGACGACGGCGCGTGCCAGAACGCCGGCTCACGCATTGGCGGCTCCCATCTCGAGCCGCAATTGCAACAGATACGGCTCGAGCGCGGCAAGCGTGCGTTCGAGCGCACCGCCCAGCTCCTCCACGACGCGGGAGGATGCCGCGATCATGGCCTCACGCGCTTGCGGGTTGGCGAGCAACTGGCCGAGCTGCTTCACGAGCGCCTCCTGCGTCTCCGCCTTTCGCGCGCCGCCCGAGGTATCGAGCGCCTCATAGACATCGGAGAAGTTGAACACGTGCGGACCGTGCACGATCGACGCGCCGAGCTTGATCGCCTCGATCGGATTCTGTCCGCCGTGGGGGACCAGCGATCCGCCCATGAACACGATCGGAGCCGCGCGATAGAACAGGCCGAGCTCGCCCATCGTATCGGCGACATAGATATCGGTCGCGCCCGTCGGCAGTTCGTCGCGCGAGCGCAGCGCCGCCTTCAGCCTCGCCGCGTCGACCAGGCGCCAGATCGATGGGCCCCGATCGGCATGCCGCGGCACGATCACGGTGAGGAGGCCCGGGAAGAAGCTCGCCAGCATCTTGTGCGTCTCGATCAGGATTTCCTCTTCGCCCGGATGGGTCGAAGCCGCAGCGATCACGGGCCGGCCGCGCGTCATCGACGTCAATCGTTCGAGCTTGAAGGAATCCGCAGGCGGCGCCGGGACGTCGAGCTTCAGATTGCCGGTGATGGCGACGTTGCGGCAGCCGAGCGTGGCAAACCGTTCGGCGTCGGTGGCCGATTGCGCGAGGCAGATGTCGAATTTTTCCAGGATCGCGGAAATCGTGCCATGCGCCCGACGCCAACGCGGGAACGAGCGCTGCGACATCCGCCCGTTGATCACCACCATCGGCAGCCGCCGCGCCGCGCTCTGCAGGATCAGGTTAGGCCACAGATCGGATTCGATGAACAAGGCGAGCGAGGGTTTCCAGTGCTCGAGAAAGCGCGCGACGTAGCGTGGGGAATCATAGGGAACATATTGATGGATGATGTCGGGAGGAAATCGCTTGGCGACGATCGCAGCCGACGTCACCGTGCCCGAGGTGAGCAGGATGCGGATGTTGAGCGCGCGCAGCCGCTCGATCAGCGCGGCCGCGGCCAGCACCTCGCCGACGCTGGCGCCATGAATCCACACTATCGGCCCCAGCGGCCTGGTGTCGCTGGTGATGCCGCGCCGCTCGCCGATCCGCTCCGGATCCTCCTTGCCGAGCTTGAGGCGCCGCTTGATCAGCGCAGGCGCCAGCGGCACCATTGCCGAGGACAGGCCGCGGTAGAACCGCAGCGTCATCGGCAAGGAATTAGTCATGCCGGGCTCCTTTGGGCCGGCCGACCAACGCATAGGCGCGCTCGGTCGCCTGGTTCAGGAACGCTTCCAGTTTCTGACGATAATGCTCCAGGGCGGCGGCGTCGGCGTCGCGCGGCACATAGATTTCCTCGACGCCCACGACTGCGCCGCGCCCGAACGGCAGGTTGATCGTGGTGCGGTCCCAATTCCTGAGCTGGATATAGCGGCTGGTGGCCATGGCGAAGGGCATGATCGGCCGTCCGGATTCTCGCGCCAGCATGATGATGCCGAGCCCCACCACGCGCGAGCGCTTGGGCACGTCGGCGGTCAGTGCCACATTATAGTTGTCATCGAGCGCGCGCACCATCTCCTTGAAGGCGCCGACGCCACCCTTGCGGTGAAAGGCCGAGCCATGATCGCCGGAACCGCGGATGGTGCCGATGCCGAGCCGCTCGACCGCGATCGCATTGAATTCGCCGTCGCGGTGCAGCGAGATCAACACCTTGGCCTTGTGGGTCGGCTTGGTCTTGATGAACGGAGTCAGGAAATGCTGACCATGCCAGAACGCGAAGATCGCGGGGAACTGCCCCTCGACGCGGTCATAGAGGGCCTCGAAACCGCCCGGCTCGTAGGTGACGCGGTTGGTGCGCCAGACAAATCGCAGCCATTCTGCCGCGGCGAAACCCGCAGCGCGCTGAAACCAGCTGCTGCGCAGCGTATTGCGAAGCAGTTTTTTCAACGGGTCGTTTTCGCGTCTAGTTTGATATCCTGCGCCGGATCGAGCAGCCGGTGCATATGCACGATGAAATAGCGCATCTGGGCGTTATCGACGGTCGCCTGCGCCTTTGCCTTCCACGCCGCATAGGCGGTCGCGTAGTTGGGAAACACGCCGACGATATCCACCTGGTCGAGATTCTTGAAAGTGTTGTGCTCGAAATCCGTCAGCTCGCCGCCGATGACGAGATGAAGCAATTGCTGCGGGGCACTGGCTGGCATGGTGGTTCTTTCCTAACAATCGGCCCGGCACGCACATCCCGGCGCAGCAGCGACGCTCACGACAACTGACGGTTTCGAAAATGCGAGACGATGCTCGCATGACGATCGCGTCCCGCGGCCACCAGCACCCCGTGCGCCACTTCCCGACGATTGTAAAGGATCGCGTCCCCGGAAAGGGCGGTCATCTTACCATTCGCTTCCTGCACGATCAAACTCGCTGCGGCAAGATCCCAATCTCTGCTCTGTCCGCCGGCGAAGGCGGCGTCAAGACTTCCCTGCGCGACCCGGCAAAGCCGGAGCGCCAGCGAAGCGATACGCGGATGCAGGACGATGTCTTTCCGAGTCTGGTCAAGCCGCTCGACCAGCGGCTTGGGACCGGCGACGCGCGCGAAATCCAGCGCGCTGCCGGCTGTCACGAAAATCGGTTCTGCGTTGCGGGTGGCGCCCTGCCCGCGCGCGGCAAAGAAAAACTCGTCGGTCGCGGGCGCGAACACGGCGGCGAGCACCGGCGTTGCGTCCGCAACCAGCGCCACACTCACGCACCAATCCTCGCGTCCGGCGAGATAGCCGCGCGTGCCGTCGATCGGATCGACGATCCATACCAGGCGCCTGCCGAGCCGCTCCTCGTCATCGGCGCTTTCTTCCGAGAGCCAGCCATAATCCGGCGTTGCCGAGCGCAGCCGCCTTTCCAGGAGATCGTTGACCGCGATATCGGCTTCCGAGACCGGCGACGATGCGCCCTTGGTCCAGTTCTTCAATTCGGTGCGGAACAGCGAGAGCGCGAGGTTGCCAGCCTCGCGCACGGTATCCTGCAGCAGTTGAACGTCGCGCGCCAGAACTTCGTCCTGCGCACCGTCAGCGTCCGCCAAGCGTCAGTCCCTCGATGCGCACCGTCGGCGCATTGACGCCGTAGCGGAATTCCAGGTCATTGGCCACCGCCATCGACTTGAAGATGTCGAAGAGATGGCCCGCGATCGTCACCTCGCTGACGGGATAGGTGAGCTTGCCGTTCTCGATCCAGAAGCCGGATGCGCCGCGGCTGTAGTCGCCGGTGACGCCGTTGACGCCGGAGCCGATCAGGTCGGTGACGTAAAAGCCCTGCTTGATGTCGCTCATCAGCTCGGCCGGCGTCACCTCGCCCGCTTCGAGATGCAGATTGTACGGCCCCGGCGAAGGCGAGGACGACACGCCGCGATGGGCGTGCCCGGTCGTGGTCATGCCGAGCTCGCGTGCGGTCGCCGAATCGAGCAGCCAGGTGGTCAGCACGCCGTCGTCGACGATGGCGAGCCGCTTCGCCGCAACGCCCTCCGCATCGAAGGATTGCGAGCGCAGGCCGCGCTTGCGCAGGGGATCGTCGATGATGCGGATGTTCTTCGCAAAGAGTTGGGCGCCGAGCTTGTCCTTCAGGAAGCTCGTCTTGCGCGCGATGGACGCGCCGTTCACCGCGCCGACGAGATGGCCGACCAGCGAGCCGGAAATGCGGGGGTCGAATACGACAGGCACCTGGCAGGTCTCGACCTTGCGCGGATTGGCACGCGCCACCGTGCGCTCGCCTGCGGTGCGGCCGACGCGCTCCGGCGTCTCCAGGTCGGTCGCGTGCGGCGCCGAGGTGTAATCATAGTCGCGCTCCATGGCGGTGCCCTCGCCCGAGATCGCCGTCATCGAGATGCCCTGGCTCGAGCGCAAATAGGAACCGTGGAAACCGGTCGAGGTGACGAGCACCATGCCGCCGATACCGGCAGAGGCGGACGCGCCGCCTGATTTGGTGACGCCCTTGACCGCAAGTCCAGCGGCCTCCGCCTCCTGCGCGCGCTGCTCGAGCTCGGTGACATCGGGAATGACGGGATCGAGCAGGTCGAGGTCCGGGAAGCTCCGTGCCAAGAGCGCGGGATCGGCAAGCCCGACATATTTGTCGTCGGGCGCAACGCGAGCCATCGCCACCGCGCGCTCGGCGAGCCGGGCCACGCCATCGCCGCTGATGTCGTTGGTCGAGACAACTGCCTGGCGCCGGCCGACCAGCACGCGCAGGCCGAGATCGTCGCCTTCGGAGCGCTCGGATTCCTCGATACCGCCGTCGCGTACCTCGACGCCTTGCGAGATGCCGCGCACCGCGATCGCGTCGGCTGCATCCGCGCCCGCACGCTTGGCGGCTTCCACCAGACGCTCCGCCAGCGCTGACAGCGCCGACTGGTCGAACAGGTCGGCGTGGGACATCTTTCTCGAAAGCGCGGGCGCGGCGGATGGTGAAGAGTTCACGAACGAAATCCTCGGGCTTTTAGGGGTGCGGGCACAAGTCGATAAACCCACCAGATGTGCCCGATTGGCGCGGACTTCAAGCATTTTCGTCGTGCCGAAAGGCGCAAATTTCGAAGCTTCCGCAAGGTCTCGTCAATCATGCAAGCCAAGGTCTTGTCAATCATGGAAGCCGATTGCGGCCCGGTGACGCCTCCTTAACCAGGCTTTTTAAGGCGAAACGGAAATCGCTGTGGCAAAGTCTCACGCATCGACCGGGAGCATAATCCCGGCGGGGAGAACAAGCCGTGAGGCGTCAAACATCAACAAGCGGGATCAATCCCGCCGGGTCGAGCCGCGCAGAGCGGCTCGACCCTCTTTCCCTGCCCGTGCGCTTTGCCGCGCACGACGTGCGCGCGGATGGCGGCATCAGGCAGATTGAACTTCATCGCGAACGCGTCGTGCTGCGCCGTGCCGTCCATGGCATGCGGATGGCCGTCAATGTTCGCGTCAGCGATTTCCTCGGCGTCGCAATGCGCGGCATCAAGGATTCGCAGATGCTCGTGCTCCTGCACCGCGATCCCTCGCTCACCATTCCGCTTTGCGTCAGTGAGGACCACGACGAGATCGCCGCGGCCTGGCTGATGTGGAGCGAATTGTTCTCGCTGCCACAGCTCACGGACGAGACGCGCGAGCCGGCGCCCCGCCGCCGCCGCCGTAACGCCATCCGTGTTCGTCGGCCGAAATTCCTGATGCGGCGCCGGATCGGCGCGTTGCTCAATCCTGCGAATATCTTCCGCGGCGAGCGCGAGATCATCGCAAGGAATTGAGATCGGTTTCGTAGGGTGGGCAAAGGCGCGCATGCGCCGTGCCCACCATTTTACGAGCGGCAGAAGTGGTGGGCACGCTTCGCTTTGCCCACCCTGCAATCCAGCTTCAAACAGCGCGCATCACGGCATCCACAAGCAGCCCCGCAAACAGCATGAAGCCCGCGTCGCGGTTGGATTTGAACAATCGCAGGCACAGCGCGGAATCGCCGATCCTGAGCCGGCTCACCTGCCAGGCAAGATGCGCGGCGAACACGGCAAGCCCGATCCAGGCCGCCACTCCTGCACCCGCGAGCGCGAGTGCTGCGCCGATCAGCACCACCGCAAGGCCATAGAAGACCGTGAGCGCCTGATGCGTGCGCTCCCCGAACAGCCGCGCGGTCGACTTGACGCCGATCAGCGCGTCGTCCTCGGCGTCCTGATGCGCATAGATGGTGTCATACGCGATCACCCAGGCGATCGATCCGGCGTAGAGCACGAAGGCTGTCGCATCGAGCCTGCCGAACCTCACCGCAAATCCCATCAGCGCGCCCCAGGAGAAGGCGAGCCCCAGCACGATCTGCGGCCACCAGGTGATGCGCTTCATGAAGGGATAGACCGCAACGATCAGAAGCGAGGCGATGCCGGTGAAAACCGCAAAGCGGTTGAACTGCAGCAGCACGGCAAGGCCCACCAGCGCCTGTGCGACGAGAAAGGCGAGCGCCTGCCTGACGCTGACCTGTCCCGCCGGAATCGGCCGCGAGCGCGTGCGCTCGACCCTCGCGTCGAGGTCGCGGTCGGTGATGTCGTTCCAGGTGCAACCCGCACCGCGCATGGCAAAGGCGCCGATCAAGAACAGCGCGAGATCGAGTAGCAGGCGATCGAGGTGGTGGGCGATGCCGGCGGAAAGGGCAGCCGACCACCAGCAGGGCAACAGCAACAGCCAGGATCCGATCGGGCGATCGAGGCGGGCGAGCCGCAGATACGGCCGCGACCAGGATGGCGCGACGGTGTCGACCCAATTGCCGGTCGCATCGGCAACGCGAGTGATCGCGTCGCTCATTTTCGACCTACCTCTGCAGGACGTTGCCGTTCAGCGTATCGAAGGTGCTGCCGCCCTTGCGCGTGGTGGTGGCTTCGGGCGCTGCCGTGGCCGAGCCGAGCACTTCACTCAAAGTCGGGCCAGCGGCTCCGCGCGTCTTCATCTGCTCCGCCATCCCGCAGACCCGCTGCTCCAGGCCTTCGGTGTTCTTGTGGCCGGCCTTCAACTGATCGGCTACCTGCCCGGGGATGCCGCACTTCGCGGAGTTGCTCTCGACATACTTGATCATCTTCACTTCGGCCGCGCCGTAGTTCCTGATCAGCTTGCAGGCCTCATCGGGCGGCGCACGCCTCTCGCTGGCGGCCTTGATCAGCTTGCCCCTCTTCTCGGCTTCGTTGCGAAGCGGAATGAAAGCGTTCATGCAGGCCTGCGAAGGGCCGCCGCCGGCCTGACTCGGAGGCGCCGGCGCGAACGAACCCGGGTTGCCCGCGATCGGCGCAGCGCCGCCGGAGGGGAACGGCGCCATCGGCGCCCCGATGGACGCGGCCGGCGCCCGGCCATTGACGGGTGGAAAGGCTGGATCGCTGGCGGGCGCCCCGCCATGAACCGGCGGAAAGGCTGGATCGTTGGCAGGCGGCTGATTCATTTGGTTCGGCAGCGGCGCGGGGAAGGCGCCCTGCGCCAGCGCAGGTCCAGCCCCTGCTGCAAACACCGCCAGCGTCAGCGGCACAATCAAGCGGTTGATCATCAAGGCTGTTTCTCCGGCAAGGTCCGTTCGGCCTGCGGGTGTCATGCACCGGCTTATTTACGATTCCTGCCGGTGCTTAACAACCCGCCGAATTTGGCAACAGCGCGGCGTGCGGTCGCAGATTGGGCCAGTATTTGCCCGGGATTCTAAACCTTTGGGTTAAAATGCGGCCCGGAATCGAAAGGTTACGGATGCCGGATCTGGATTTTCGTAGTCCTCGCCTGTTTGTCGATGCACCGCTTGGCGAGGGCCAGACGGTCGCGCTGGAGCGCGATCAGAGCAATTACCTCGGCAACGTGCTGCGCCTTAAGGCCGGCGACAGCATTCTGGTGTTCAACGGCCGCGATGGCGAATGGCGCGCCGCGATTGCGGGACGGAAGCGGCCGGACAGCCTGACGATCGAGAGATGCACCCGCCCGCAGGATCGCCTGCCCGATCTCGCCTATGTCTTCGCGCCGCTGAAGCACGCGCGGCTCGACTACATGGTGCAGAAGGCCGTCGAGATGGGTGCGTCCTCACTGCAGCCGGTGCTGACCCGCTTCACGCAGGTCTCAAGGGTCAATGGCGAGCGGATGCGCGCCAATGTCATCGAGGCTGCCGAGCAGTGCGGCATTCTGAGTCTTGCTTTGGTCGCCGATCCCGTGCCGCTGGAGCGCTTTCTTGACGGGCGTGACCCACAGCGCCTCCTGGTGTTCTGCGATGAGGCCGCAGACGTCGCCGATCCCCTGGAGGCCCTGCGGACGCGGACTGCGCACCCGCAAGGCGTCGACGTCCTGATCGGCCCCGAAGGCGGCTTTGCGGAGGAGGAACGCGCGCTGCTGCTCCGGCAGAAGCAGACACTGAAGCTGGCGCTCGGCCCCCGCATCCTGCGCGCAGATACTGCTGGCGTCGCGGCGTTGGCCCTGGTTCAGGCCGCGCTCGGCGATTGGCGCGGGCCAGGTCGTTAAAAACCGTTAAGACAGAAGGCGTTAAGGGATTTGCCCGATCCCTGTCGAAACCCATTTGCAGGCGTGCTAAGGGCAGCGCGAAATCGCCACCGGAACCCATGTTCCGGTCGCTTGTGGAACCCGAAATGACCGCGACATCAGCCAATTCCTTGACTGGAACCGCCGCCTGGGCGGACGCGCTGCTATTGTCGTTTGCGCAGGCTGGCTACGAGCGCTCCGAGCCTTCGATCCTGCAGCCGGCCGAGCCGTTCCTCGACCTCTCCGGCGAAGACATCCGCAAGAGCCTCTACCTCACGACCGATCCGAGCGGCGAGGAACTGTGCCTGCGCCCCGACCTGACCATTCCCGTCGCGCGCGACTATCTCGCCTCCCCGCGCGCCGGCCAGCCTGCGGGCTTTTCCTATCTCGGCCCGGTGTTCCGCTATCGCTGGGGCAAGTCGAGCCAGTTCCTTCAAGCCGGGATCGAATCGTTCGGCCGGCAGGACCGCTCCGCGGCGGATGCCGAGATGCTGGCGCTCGCGCTGGAAGCGACCACCGCCTTCGGCGTGCACGATGTGGAAATCCGTACCGGCGACGTCGCGCTGTTCAATGCGCTGATCGATGCGCTGCAGTTGTTTCCGGTGTGGCGGCGGCGGCTCATCAAGGATTTCAACCGCAAGATCGATCTCGCCCAGGACATCGAGCAGCTCACGCTGAAGACCGCGCCAGGCGGCAACGAATATGAGGGCGTGCTCGCCGCGCTTGCGGGCAGCGACCGCAAGGCTGCGCTCGCGCTCGTCACCGACCTGATGTCGATCGCCGGCGCGACCAATGTCGGCGGCCGCACGGTCGCCGAGATCGCCGACCGCTTTCTCGAGCAGTCGACGCTGAAGGCCGGCGCGCTGCCGCGCGACGCGACCTCCATCATCAAGCGTTTTCTTGCGATTGCGGGCGACCCGGACGAAGCCGTGGCGCAGCTACGTGCGCTCGCAACCGAAGCGAAGCTCGATATTGCGGCCGCGATCGACCAGCTCGAGAGCAGGGTCGGCTTCATGGCCGCGCGCGGCATCGATGTGCGCAAGGTCCGCTTCTCCACCGCCTTCGGGCGCGGGCTCGAGTACTACACCGGCTTCGAATTCGAGCTGCACCGGAGCGGCAACGGCGCCGAGCCGCTGGTCGCCGGCGGCCGCTACGACACGCTGATGACGCAGCTCGGCTCCCCGACACCGATCCCCGCGGTCGGATTTTCCGTTTGGGTCGAAGCGCTCACGCAACTCGGCCGCGGGAGCAAAGCATGACGACGCCCTTCGTTCTCGCGGTGCCCTCCAAGGGGCGCCTGCAGGAAAACGCCGAGGCCTTCTTCACGCATGCCGGGCTTACGCTCGCCAAGCCGCGCGGCGCGCGCGACTATCGCGGCACCATGATGGGCTACGACAACATCGAGATCGCCTATCTCTCGGCAAGCGAGATCGCAGCCCAGCTTGCGAGCGGCGCGGTGCATCTCGGCGTCACCGGCGAGGACCTGGTGCGCGAGACCATCGCCAACGCCGACAAACGCGTGCTGTTGATCGACCAGCTTGGCTTTGGCCACGCCAATGTCGTGGTCGCTGTGCCGCAGGCCTGGATCGACGTCCGCACCATGGCCGATCTCGACGACGTCACCACCGGCTTCCGCGAGCAGCATAACCGGCGGATGCGAGTCGCGACCAAATACATCAATCTGACGCGGAACTTCTTCGCCGCCCACGACGTGGTCGACTACCGCATTGTCGAGAGCGCCGGCGCGACCGAAGGCGCGCCGGCGACCGGCACCGCAGAGATGATCGTCGATATCACCACGACGGGTGCGACGCTCGCCGCCAACGGGCTGAAGGTGCTGGACGACGGCGTGATCCTGAAGAGCCAGGCCAATCTCGTGGCGTCACGCGACGCCGACTGGTCGACCGAAGCGCGCGAGACCGCGCGCATCATCCTCGACCACATCGCCGCCCGCGCGCGCGCCAACAAGTACCGCGAGGTCCGCACCCGCTTTGCCGGTTGCGATGCAGCGTTGCTCGCCGAAGCGCACAAGCGCTTCGGCGTGGTGTCGCCGTTCGGCGGCCCTACCTCGTCGGGCATGGTCACGCTGCACTGCCCACCGTCGCAGCTCTACGCGCTCGGCAGCTTCCTGCGCGAGAGGGGCGCGGAGACGGTGTCGGTAGCGTCACTGGACTACGTGCTTGACCGCGAGAATCCGCTTTTCGCCAAGCTCGAAGCGTTCCTGCGGCAATAATGACAATTGGCTAACCGGCCGGCCGTGGCGACAAGGGATGGCGATTGCCATATTCTCCAATCGGGGGGAGTTGGAAAACTGATCCATGATGCTCGGTAGCGATGTTTCGGGCCTGACGACTACGCCGGCCAATGCCGCGGCGCAGGGCCTGTCGATCGTCGTCCCCGTCTACAACGAGGCGGCGGGACTGAACGAGCTGCATGAGCGCCTCAGCACGCTGGCGAGGCGCTTGCGGCAGCACTTCCGTCTCAGCTCGGAGGTCGTTTATGTCGACGACGGCTCGACCGACCGCACGCTTGAAATCGCGCGAGGCTTGAAGGCGGACGTGCTCGACGTCCAGGTGGTGTCGCTGTCGCGCAATTTCGGCAAGGAGGCCGCGCTGATAGCGGGCCTCGACCACGCGAGACGCGGCGCCGTGATGTTCATGGACGGCGACGGCCAGCATCCGCCGGAATTCGTCGAGCAGCTCGTCAGTCACTGGATCGAGGGCGGCTACGACGTGGTCTATACCGCGAAAGCCAATCGCGACAATGAATCGATCCTGCGCCGGCTCTCCGTGCACGGCTTCTACGCCCTGATCAACTGGGGCGCGCGCCAGAAGATCCCGGAAGACGCCGGCGACTTCCGCCTGCTGTCGCCGCGCGCGGCGGCGGCGCTGCGGCAGCTCCCCGAGCGCAACCGCTTCTTCAAGGGGCTCGCGAGCTGGATCGGATTTCGACAGATTCGCGTCGACTATGAGCCGGCGCCGCGCGAGCATGGCGTCAGCACTTTCAACTTCGTGCGGCTGCTCGGCCTTTCCATCGAAGGCCTGACCTCGTTCTCGGTCGCCCCCTTGCGTTTTGCGAGCCTGCTCGGCGTGCTGCTCGCCTCCGCCGCGTTCCTGTTTGGGCTGTCGATTTTGTGGGAGGTGTTCACCACCGGCAAGCAGGTGCCCGGCTATCCCTCGCTCGTGGTGGGCCTGATGACGATCGGCGGCGTGCAGCTCATCATGATCGGCATCGTCGGGGAATATATCGGCAAGATCCTGTCCGAGCTGAAGGCGCGCCCGATCTACTTCGTGGCCGAGCACTCCGCCAAGCAGTGCGAGGGCGAGGCAGAGGCTGCGCATCAGGCGAACGAGAGGACCGCGGCCGAATGAATGATGCCGTTTCGCCGAGGCGCATCTGGCTTTGCGCCGACGATTACGGCATCAGTGAGGGCGTCAACCGCGCCATTCGCGAGCTGATCGAGCGCGGCCGGCTGAACGCGACCTCGGTGATGATGGTGACGCCCGCAATCGGCCGCGACGAGGCCGTGCGTTTGCAGGAGGTTGTCGCGAAGGCGGAACGCTGCGCGATCGGCCTACATGTGACGCTGACCGCGCCGTTCCGGCCGCTCACCATGCATTTCCGCCCGCTCAAGGACGAATTGTTCCTGCCGTTCCCGAGCCTTCTTGCCGCGGGGATGTTGCGCCGGATCGATCCCGAGATCATCCGCGCCGAAGTCGAGATGCAGCTCAATGCGTTCCGCGATCTGTTCGGCCGTTCGCCCGATTTCGTCGACGGCCATCAGCACGTGCAGCTCTATCCGGTCGTTCGCGATGGCGTTCTCGCGGCCGTGAAGGAAAAGGCGCCGAATGCCTGGGTACGCCAGGCCAAGCGCAATCAGCCGCTCAGGCACCGGCTCGGCAGGCCGAAGGCGCTGTTCCTCGACCACCTCTCGACGCAGTTCAAGCGCCGCGCGGCGCGCGCGGGCCTCGCTCACAACCCGGCGTTTGCCGGCGCCTATGACTATTCGCGCCCGCCCGATTTCGGCGCGCTGATGGGCGAGTTTCTCGCGGGACTGCCGGAAGGCGGCGTCGTGATGTGCCATCCGGGCTTTGTCGACGACGTGCTCGAAAGCCTCGACCCCCTTACCAAAGTTCGAGAGGTCGAGCACGCTTATCTGGCGAGCGAGCATTTTGCCCGCCTGCTCACGGTGAACAACATTACATTGGGCCATTGACGCGTCACGCAAGCCGCGGGGCGTTTGGTCGCATACCAAAATTTAATTTTGCGGGAACGCTACCTGCGACATAAACGGCGACTACATTTTCCTCGCGAATCCAGGCGACGCGAGGAGAGACGCCATGACACCGCAAGAACGCCAATTGGTTGACGAGCTTTTCGACCGGCTCGCCAAGGTGGAGAGCGCATCACGCGATCCGGATGCGATTTCCGCCATCCAGGATGGTTTGCGCAAGGCGCCCAATGCGATCTATGCCATGGTGCAGACGGTGCTGGTGCAGGATGAGGCGTTGAAACGCGCGAACGCACGCATCCAGGAATTGGAACAGGCGCACGCACCTCAACAAGCTCAATCCGGCGGCTTCCTCGATTCCATGCGCGAGACGATCTTCGGCAAGGACCAGCGTAGCTCGGTGCCGAATGTTCCGCCGCCACCTCCAAACCGCCCGGTTTGGAACTCGGGCCAGGTGCTGCAGCAATCCCAGGGCGGCGGCCGTTATGATCAGGGACCGTACGGCCAGGGCCAGGGATATGGCCAAGGAGGATATGGCCCGGCTGGATATGGACAAGGCGGCTTTGGCTCGGCCTTCGGCGGCGGCGGCTCGTTCCTTGGCACCGCGGCGGCGGCGGCAGCCGGCATGGTTGGAGGCTCGCTGCTCCTCAACGGCATCCGCTCGATGATGGGCGGCCCGCACCAGGCCTTTGGCGATACCACCATCATCAATGAGGGCGGCGGCAACCCGCGGAGCGATCAATCGGGCGGCACGCTTGCGCACGACGCCGGCGTTGATGATATCGGCCGCTCCGACAATGCTTCGGGTAGCGGGCTGTTCGATCAGGCCGCGATCGATCGCCAGCAGGACGCCGATCAAGACCAGGACGACGATCAGGACGCCATGGATCTTGATTCCGACGATTTCGGCAACGACGACGGCGGCGACGACAGCAACTACGCGTGAACTAAGCGTCATCCAGAAAACAGAAACGGCCGCTCCTCGAGCGGCCGCTCTTTTAATCGCGAATGGCGATGATCAGAGCACGACGACCTTGGTGCCGACGTTGACGCGGCCATAGAGATCGATCACGTCCTGGTTGCGCATGCGGATGCAGCCGGAGGAGACGTTGGTGCCGATGGTCCAGGGCTCATTCGAGCCGTGGATGCGGTAGAGCGAGGAGCCGAGATACATCGCGCGCGCGCCGAGCGGATTGTCCAGACCACCCGCCATGTGCCGCGGCAGGTCGGGGCGGCGCGCCAGCATGTCGGCGGGGGGAGTCCAGTCAGGCCATTCCTTCTTGGCCGAGATCGTCTTGACCCCCGACCAGGTGAAGCCGGGACGGCCAACGCCGATGCCGTAGCGCAGCGCGCGGCCGCCGCTCTCGACGAGATACAGGAACTTGTTCGGCGTATCGATCACGATGGTGCCGGCCGCTTCCTTGCCGTGATACTCGACCTCCCGCTTCTCGTATTTCGGATCGAACGGACGCTGCGTCGGATCGGCCGCCTGCTCCTGCTGCATCATCGGCTGCGGCTGTCCGAGCGGCATCGGGCCCTGTGGCACGTAGTAGGACGGCTGCTGCTGATAGATCGGTTGCTGCTGATAGGCCGGCTCCTGCTGCTCGTAGCGTTCGCTGCGCGGGCCTTCGCCGAACAGGAACTGGATGAAGCCGCCGCCCATATTGGAGCGATCGGCATAGGCCGAGCGCACCGAGGTCACCTGCGGATCGTTGGCGTAGATCACGGTGGGTTCCTGGGCCGCTCCGTCGAATGCCGCGGCCCGATCGCTACCGATGCTGAGGAAAGAGGCGCCGGCAAGCAGCGCAAGGGTGAGGTGTTTGGACATCGACGTACTCTGTACTGGTTTCGTCTGGTGCGAAGCGCCAGGGAGCGCGCTTCGCACGTGGTGAATAAACGACGAAAACCTGATCGGTTTGGTAAACGAAGCCGCCGTTTTGATTCACCACGTCCGGCGGCGCGCGCGGATTTCTCCGATAGCGTTTATTTTCGATAAATGCGCGAAGCCTATGGTTAACCGCGAGTATGCGGCTCGCTGCCGTCATGCATCGTTGGCAGTTCCTCGCGTGAACCCCGTGTTAAATCGCATACGTATAAAAGGTGAAGGAGTTGGAGTGCAGGAATCGTCTCATGCCCGTTCATCGCAAGCGTTTTCGTATTGAAGAAACCATCAGCGGCGACATCCAGATGCCGGAAGACGCTGACGCCGGCCCCATGCATCGCGAGATCATGGCCGAGTTGCGCGCGATCCGGTCTCAGATGGCGATGGCCGGCAAGGGCGCCGCGACGGTGGAGGAAATTTCGGTCGGGCGCGAAGCCGCGGATGCGCTGCTCGAAACCTATCGCGCCCAGATCGAGCAATGCGAGAAGCTCAAGGTCGAGCTCGACCTGATCCACGACGCGATCAACCGCACCAAGCGCGAGATCGCCGTCCTGCACGGCAAGAGCTTTGACGGCAACGAGATGGCCAAGGTCAATGGCGAGCTTGGCGCCGTCGTCGGCGGCACCGAACACGCAACCCAGCAGATCCTCGAAGCGGCCGAGGCGATCGACCAGGCCGCGAGCGCGCTCGCCAAGGTCAACTCGCCCGAGCAGCAGAAAATTCTGAGCGAGGAAATCCAGGAGCGCGTGATCTCGATCTTCGAGGCCTGCAACTTCCAGGACCTGACCGGCCAGCGCATCACCAAGGTGATGGCGACGATGCGATTCATCGAGCAGCACATCAATGCGATGATGGAAATCTGGGGTGGCGTCGACGCCATCCGCGCGCACGCGCCGCCGATCATCGACACCCGCGAGGGCGATGCCAGGCTGCTCAACGGGCCGAAGCTCGAGGGTGACGTCGGCCACGCCTCGCAGGACGACATCGACGCGCTGTTCGACTGAGACATTTTCGGGAGGATCAAACGAAAACGCCGGCCACTAGCCGGCGTTTTTTCTTTGGCTCCTCGCAATGACGGCTATCTCCGGGCAGTCGTGCCTGTGGGCCCGCAGCGGACATAGACCATGTTGCCATAGCGGGTGGCGGCATCCGGATCGGTGAAGCGGGTGATCAGCACGCGTCCGTCGAAAGAGATGATCTCGCGATCATCCTGGCCGCCGGGCGGCCCGGCCGGGCCGATGTAGTTCTTGCCGCTGCGGCTGCCCTTGATCCTCAGTTCCTGCGGTGTGGCCTGGTCGGCGAGGTGCATGACCACGCCGCCGGTCTGGCCGGCGCCGATCACGTAAGGCTGCTTGCATTGGGCCGCGGCCTGTTTCTCCGTGCGGGCGCGGTCGGCCGGGTTCTGGTACGAGGCAAGCCCCCATTTGCCCACCAGTTCCTCGCTGCGGATGGTGGCGGGCACGTCAGGCTCGACCCCCGGCGTCGGTTCGGCCGTGGGCTGCGACGACGAGAAGGTCGGAAGGCTCATGCTGCCGCACGCCCCCAGCAAAATCGCCACCGCCGAGGCGATCGACAGATTGGCAATCGCTCGCGCGTAGCCGAAACTGAACATGGCATTCCCCCGAACAAGGTCGTGCGGCCGCACCCACCGGCAGCCAAGCGTAAAACAACAGTCGGAGCAACAACTAAGCCTGTGGCCCGCACCGGTTTTGCCACTGAGCATCCTATAGCAGTCTCAATAAGGCCTTAACCACCTTTGCTTGACAGGAACTTCGCCAGGCCATATTTCCGGGCCCACAATTAGCACTCCGAGGACGGGATTGCCAAAGGCGCGGGCCGTTTTGCCGCCATGACGGCGTCGAACGAGGCCGCGTCCGGTGTCGGTCCGCCCTCGCCTGCCGAGTGATCTGTGAAAGCGAGTTTTCAAGAGGGAACGTCATGGCCAAATCCAAATTTCGTCCGCTTCATGACCGCGTCGTGGTCAAGCGTATCGACGCCGAAGAGAAGACCAAGGGCGGCATCATCATTCCGGACACGGCAAAGGAAAAGCCGTCCCAGGGTGAGGTGACGGCGGTCGGCCCCGGCGGGCGCGACGAAAGCGGCAAGCTGATCCCGATCGACCTCAAGGTCGGCGACAGGGTGCTGTTCGGCAAATGGTCGGGCACCGAGGTCAAGCTCGACGGCGAGGAACTCCTGATCATGAAGGAGTCCGACATCATGGGCGTGCTGGTCTGAGCTTGAAAACCCAGGACCACCCCGCACTCCGTCGTCATGCCCGGGCTTGACCCGGGCATCCATCACCCTTCGAAGAGTCTTGCCAACACGATGGATTGCCGGGTCAAGCCCGGCAATGACGAGCGTAGGAAGCGGCGATAGCATTCCAGATATTACAGGAGATAGAGCACGATGGCTGCCAAGGACGTGAAATTTGCCGGAGACGCGCGCGAGCGGATGCTGCGCGGCGTCGATGTTCTCGCCAATGCGGTGAAGGTGACGCTCGGCCCGAAGGGCCGCAACGTCGTCATCGAGAAGAGCTTTGGCGCGCCCCGCATCACCAAGGACGGCGTCACCGTCGCCAAGGAGATCGAGCTCGACGACAAGTTCGAGAACATGGGTGCGCAGATGCTGCGCGAGGTCGCCTCCAAGACCAACGACACCGCCGGTGACGGCACCACCACCGCGACCGTGCTGGCGCAGGCGATCGTGCGCGAGGGCGGCAAGTCGGTCGCCGCCGGCATGAACCCGATGGATTTGAAGCGCGGTATCGACATTGCGGTCCACGCAGTCGTCAAAGACCTGGAAAAGCGTGCCAAGCCTGTCGCATCCTCCTCCGAGGTCGCCCAGGTCGGCACCATCTCTGCCAACGGCGATGCTGCGATCGGCAAGATGATTGCGCAGGCGATGCAGAAGGTCGGCAATGAGGGCGTGATCACCGTCGAGGAGAACAAGTCGCTCGAGACCGAGGTCGATATCGTCGAAGGCATGAAGTTCGACCGCGGCTATCTCTCGCCGTATTTCATCACCAACGCCGAGAAGATGACCGCCGAGCTCGAAGACGTCTACGTGCTGCTGCACGAGAAAAAGCTTTCCGGCCTGCAGGCCATGCTGCCGGTGCTGGAAGCCGTGGTGCAGTCCGGCCGTCCGCTTCTCATCATCGCCGAGGACGTCGAGGGCGAGGCGCTGGCGACACTCGTCGTGAACCGCCTGCGCGGCGGCTTGAAGGTCGCGGCGGTCAAGGCGCCGGGCTTCGGCGACCGCCGCAAGGCGATGCTGGAAGACATCGCGATCCTGACCGGTGGTCAGCTCATCTCCGACGAACTCGGAATGAAGCTCGAAAGCGTCACCATCAACATGCTCGGCCGCGCCCGCAAGGTCGTGATCGACAAGGAGAACACCACCGTCGTGGGCGGCGCCGGCAAGAAAAAGGACATCGAGGCCCGCGTCACCCAGATCAAGTCGCAGATCGAGGAGACCACCTCCGACTACGACCGCGAGAAGCTGCAGGAGCGGCTCGCCAAGCTCGCGGGCGGCGTTGCGGTGATCCGCGTCGGCGGCGCAACCGAGATCGAGGTCAAGGAGAAGAAGGACCGCGTCGAGGACGCGCTGAACGCCACCCGCGCCGCCGTGCAGGAAGGCATCGTGCCGGGCGGCGGCGTGGCGCTGCTCCGCGCCAAGAAGGCGGTCGGCCGCATCCATAACGAGAACTCGGACGTTCAGGCCGGCATCAACATCGTCTTGAAGGCGCTCGAAGCCCCGGTGCGACAGATCGCGGAAAATGCCGGCGTCGAGGGTTCGCTCGTGGTCGGACGCATCTTGGAGGACAAGTCCGAGACCTTCGGCTTCGATGCGCAGACCGAGGACTACGTCGACATGGTCGCCAAGGGCATCATCGACCCCGCCAAAGTGGTGCGCGCGGCGCTGCAGGACGCCTCTTCGGTGGCCGGCCTCCTGGTCACCACCGAAGCCATGGTCGCCGAGCTGCCGAAGGAGCCGGCGCCGCCGATGCCCGGCGGCGGCGGCATGGGTGGAATGGGCGGCATGGGTTTCTAGAACCTGCTGTTCCCGTAACTTCAGCGAAGAAGGCCGCCTCCGGGCGGCCTTCTTTTTGGCGGATGACATGTGACTTTGCTACTAGAGGCGAGGTCGATTCCAGCCCTCGAGGAACTTGCATGCGCGCGCTTTTGTTGCTGGCGGCGGGCCTTCTTGCCGCCGCGCCGGATTTGGCTTCCGCCGAATTCAAGCTGATGACCAAGCCCGATCCGAACGCCGTCGAGGTACGATACTTCACCGCGATCGACGGGCTGATGGAGGGTAATGCCGACGTGATCCTGAAGGAGACGCGACGCGGCAAGACGGTGAGCGCCGCAACGCTCGATCTCTGCTACCCCGCCGACAACAACTCCAACCGCAAGGACCGCTTCGTCGTCAACCTCGCGGTCAACGGCCAGACCATGACCGGTTCGACGCAGAGCCTGATCGGCAAGGAGCCGGTCACCGTCAAGCTGACGCGCAAGCCGAACGGCGACACGGTCGACTTCCGCGGTCAGATCACGATCGGCGAGACCACCACCGAGGTGCTGTCGTCGGAGAACTCCGACATCAGCGACAAGGAATTCCAGGACAGCCAGACCGTCGATGACGGGATCATTGCGAATCCCAAGGATTTCACACAAGTCTCGCCGGAATCCATCGGCGTGCGCATCAAGCTCGACGCAGCGGCGGATTTCCTCAAGAGCCTGAAGGGCCAGGACGTCGAGGTCTCGCTCAACAGCCTCGAGGTCACCTGCGATGCGCTGCGCTCGGGCCAGCAGAGCCTCAATCTGTCAGTCGATCCGGACCGCGCTGCCGACCTGATCGCCAAGGCGAAGTCCGCCCCGGGCGTGCTCGCCGCCGGCTGGACCACGGGCCTCGTCGAGATGGACCGCGCGATCCGCTTTCCTGCCGCATCGTGGCGAGCCGGCGACAAGATCGATCGCGACAAGCTCATGGCCACGATTTCCGACGTGCTGGCGAAAACGCTCGGCGCCAAGCCCGTCAGCTCGAGCTGGAGCACGACCACCGGCAGGCTGAAGCTGATCTTCAAGCGGCCGAGCCCGGTCTATCCCGCGCTCGAGCTCACGGACACGATCGAGGTCGACGGCATGGTCTCGCCGGACAAGCCCGGCGGATCGGATCAGCTCATGCTGTGGATATCCACACCCGTCACCACCACGAGCGACGAAGGAAATGGCCCCAAGCTTGCGATTGCCGACGATACCGGTGGCGACGAGGAAGGCGACGACAGCGACGGCACTGGCTCGGTCGAGGCGCTGATCAAGGCGCTCAACGGCCAGCGCTGGGACGCCGACAAATCAGTGTGGAAGTAGCGGCCCATCGAACCTCTCCCCGCAAGCGGGGCGAGGTGATCGAGTTCGTCGCTATCAGTTCGTGTTGAGCCGGAACTTGAGCGTCCTGATACCGATGAAGCTGACATCATCGCCCTGCCGTTTCCAGGTGGTCGCTTCCGTCAGTGCCGCAAGCAGATCATCGTCGGCCTGGGCCTTGGCGGCTGGACACGAACGATCTTCCATCTGACCCGCGACAAAGATCACGGTGTTGCCGGCGACCGAGAACTGGCCCTTGCCGCCCTTGCACCACAGTTCGAGCACCACCTCGCCATTGTCGCCGATATCGAGGTCCGGCACCCGCTTCGATCCCGGCTGCGGCAGGGCATCCAGCGTCATTTCCATGCCGAAGGGAAAGCTGCTGTCCGCCCTCGCTGCACCTGCGGCAACAACGGACGCCAAAAGGATCAGCGCAAAATGAACTGAACGCATCAAGACCTCTCGAAATGATGGGAGCTGCTATTCCGGCGCTGTTCTATTCGACGAATGCGCCGTTGAACAGGTTCGCCAAGACAAAAAACAAGGCAAAAAGCCAGACAAAAAATCCAGACGAAAAATCCCCGCGATCCGTCGATCGCGGGGATTGTTTGCTACCGGCGCATCAGATCTTGGCGATGCCGGGGAAGAACAGATAGCAGGCGACGCTGATCACGATCAGATAGCAGAGTATCACCAGGCACCACAGGAAATTGTGCCGGATGACCTCGCCTTCGTTGCGCACGAAGCGCGTGGTCGAAACGCCGACGCTCGCCGTTTGCGGCGCGATCGGCTTTCCGATCTCCGCGCCGACCGAGTTGATGGTCGGCAGCAACAGGGGCGGGAACCCGAGGAGCTGTCCGACCAGCGCCTGGAACTTGCCGAACATCGCGTTGGTGGAGGTGTTGCTGCCCGATAGCGCGACCCCGATGAACCCGAGGATCGGAGCAACGACGATGAAGGCCGTACCGATCGACGAGAAGGCTTTGGCGAGCGAAGCGGCCATCCCGGAATAGTTGTAGACATAGGCGAGGCCGAAGATGAATACGCCGACGAGCAGGGCGCCCCACATCTGCGTCCAGGTCCTGCTCCAGATGTCCGCAAGCTGCTGGCCGTTCACGCGCAAGAGCAGCGCGACGATGATCCACGATGCAAGGATGGCCGAGCCGCCGACGAACGGCGTCCAGTTGAAGATCGCCGCGATCGTCGCGCCCTCGGTGATCGAGGATGCTGCTGAGACCTGCATGTGCAGGAGGACGATGCCGGGCAGCTTGGACCACGGCCCGGTCCAGGCCACCACGACGATGACCAGGATCGCGATCGGCAGCCATGCCTGAACGATGTCGTTTCCGGAAAGCCCGTGAGCCTCCGCTGCAGCAGCGTTCGTCAAAGGTGCGCCGCCGTAACCTCGCACCTGTGCGGGCTGCCAGACCTTGAGCAGGATCAGGAGGCAGATGAAGCAGACGATCGCGCCTGCGACGTCAGGCAGATAGGGACCAAGATAGGTGCCGACCGGCAACTGGCCGGCGATATAGGCGAGCGAGCCGACCACGGCGAGCGGCCACGCCTCCAACATGCCTTTCTTGCCCGAGACGAGATAGAGCAGGATCCACGGCGGCGCCAGCGCCAGGATCGCGACGATCTTGCTGATCGAGCCCGACAGCGCCAGCAATGGATAACCGGTGACGGCCGCGAGCGCGATGATCGGTGCGCCGAGCGCGCCATAGGACACCGGTGCGTTGTTGGCAATGGCTGCAACGCGGATGGCGTCGAGATCGGGGATGCCAAGCGCGATCAGGATCGGCGCAACGAAGGCCCATGGATAACCGAAGCCGACGAGGCCCTCCAGCAGCGCGCCGAACGCCCACGCAAACAGGATGGTCTGGACGCGCACATCCTGCGTGCCCTGCGCGATCAGCCAGCGCCGCAGCTTGTCGAACGTGCCGGTGACGACCAGCGTATTGAACAGCATCACGCCCCAGAACGTGATCCAGTCGACGTTCCACACGCCGGTCGCGGAGCCGTAGAGATAGGCGCGGAGGCCATCGTCAAACGGCATATGCCAAACCCAGAGCCCCAGCGCGAGTGTGATCAGTGAGCCGACCAGCGTCGCAACCCACGCCGACCAGCGCAGCGCCGCGAGCATGAAAAGCAGAGTCACGACCGGTATCAGCGCGATGAGGCAGGTGATGAACAGATTGCCGGTCGGATCGAGAATTTGTTTGAACATGGCAGCGTCCCCCGTCTGAAGGCTCGCGCGCGCCCACGCGCGGCCGCTTTCGTTTCCTCTACTCGTTATCCCTGATCCCCCGTGGTCGAATGGAATCAGGCATGCCAAGCGCGGTGACAGGGGTGCCTTGTCGTTTGCGAAATGAGCCTAACAATTTGGCAATGTTCGCCAAATCCGCTCAAAACCTCGCGAAATAGGCGGTCGCCTGCACCTCTTCGCAGTTAGGCCCATGCTAGGGTCTATTCGAATGCTGCGACAAGGCGACCGGCACCATGATGCTTACAACCTTAGTCTAATGTCGCTCGATTCCCTTATTAATTCAGGCCCTTGGCCTCGCTCGAGGAGATGCTGAGCTGTGAACAACATTCGCGCAACGTTCGCGATCGTCTGGCGCATCGCGACGCCCTACTTCCGCTCCGAGGACAAATGGGCCGGGGGCGGCCTGCTCGCCGCGGTGATCGCCATCGAGCTTGCGCTGGTCGGCAATGACGTGATGATCAACCAGTGGCGCAACCGTTTCTACAACGACCTGCAGGAAAAGAATTGGAACGGCTTCGTCCACGAGACCATCATCTTCATCGTGCTGGCGACGATTGGCGTCGCGCTCGGGGTTTACCAGATCTACCTCAACCAGTGGCTCCAGATCCGCTGGCGCAACTGGATGACCACTCACTATCTCGGCGAATGGCTGCGCGACGCCAACCATTACCGCATGCAGCTTCAGGGAGATGCCGCCGACAATCCGGATCAGCGCGTGTCCGACGACCTCAAGCTGTTCGTCGACCGGACACTGACGATCGTTGTCGGGCTGTTGAGCTCCATCGTATCGTTCCTTTCCTTTGTCGTCATTCTATGGGGCCTGTCGGAAACCGCCCCCCTGCTGCTGTTCAACGGCGAGTTCAACATCCCCGGCTATCTGGTCTGGGCCGCGCTCATCTACGCAATTTTCGGAACGGCACTGACGCAGTGGATCGGCTCACCGCTGGTGCATCTCGATTTCCAGCAGCAGCGGCTGGAGGCCGACTTCCGCTTCAACCTGGTGCGCGTTCGCGAGAACGGCGAACAGATCGCGCTTCTCGACGGCGAGCGCACCGAGCGCGAGCGGCTGCTCGAGCGCTTTGGCCGCGTGATCGGCAATTGGTACGCCATCATGAGCCGGACCAAGCGGCTCACCGCATTCACCCAGAGTTATGCCCAGGCAGCCGTGATCTTCCCGCTCATCCTGGTCGCGCCGGCCTATTTCGCGAGCAAGATCCTGCTCGGTACGATGATCCAGGCCGCCGAAGCGTTCGGCAAGGTGCATGAAGCCCTGTCCTTCTTCGTTGCGGTCTATCGCACCATGGCGGAATGGCGCGCCGTGGTTGCGCGTCTTGACGGTTTCGAAATGTCGATCCAAAGCGCGCAGCATCTGAAATCGTCCGATCATTCGATCCGCGTTGCGAAAGGCAACAACGGCGAGATCGATCTGGAGAAGCTTCTGGTGCGGCTGCCCAACGGCACGCCGCAGGTTGCAGTCAACGGCTTCACGATCCGCCCGCGCGAACGCGTGTTGGTGACAGGCCCGACCGGCGCCGGCAAATCGACGCTGTTCCGCGCCATTGCCGGCATCTGGCCGTTCGGCAGCGGATCGATCGCGATCCCGCCGAATGCATCGCTGATGATGCTGCCGCAGCGGCCCTATCTGCCGATCGGGACGCTGCACGCCGCGGTCACCTATCCGGACGAGGCGCAGTCGGTCAGCCCGGAGCGGATGCGGGAGGTGTTGAAGGAGGTCGGCTTGCCGCAGCTTGGCCCGCGCCTCGACGAGGAGGAGCACTGGAACCGGATGTTGTCGCTCGGAGAGCAGCAGCGCCTCGGCATCGCGCGCGCGCTGCTGCACGCCCCGCAATTCCTGTTCCTGGACGAGGCCACCGCTTCCCTCGACGAGCCTTCAGAGGCCGCGCTCTATCGCCTGCTCGCGCAAAAGCTGCCCGAGGCCACCATCGTCTCGATCGGGCATCGCTCGACGCTGGAGGCGTTCCACCAGCGCAAGACGACGCTCACGCGCGCCGGCGATCATTTTGTCGTGCCGAACCCCAGCGAAGAGAGCGTGGTGCTCTAACCGGGAAGCGGCCAGATCATCACGCCTTCGCTCGCACGCCCAAAAAGACAAGGGCGGCAGATCGCTCTGCCGCCCTTCTCTATCTGCAGCCTTGAGGCCGGAGCTTACTTGAGGTTGGTCATCGCCGTCAGATCGAACGACAGCCTGGCGATGCCCGCCGCGCCGCACCAGTTCGACCCTGCGCCGCCGGGATTGATCGGCGTCACGTTGGTCGTGCCGGTCGCATTGAAGGCGCTGGTGAAGGCGTTGCAGTCGCCCTTGTTCAGGTCGGTGTCCGAGTAGCGCAGGTCGAGCGTGAAGACCTTGTAGGTGAAGCCGATGCCGATATTCCAGGTATCGTAGCTCTTGTAGGGGATGCCGGCGGCGAAGATCGTTCCTGGAATGCCATAGAACGCGTCGGACGTGCCGAGCCATTGCCGGCCGAATTCGCCGGACACATACATGCCAAGCCCGCTCGAGCCCATCATCGCGCTCGGCGCCGTCCACTTGCCGGTGATCGAGGCGTAGTCACCCCAGGCGCCGGAGTTCAGGAAGTTCGGCGAATAGTATTCGTTGAGGCCCATCGCCCACTGGTCGTTGAAGGTGTAGTTCAGCTTGCCGTAGGCCTCGAAGAAGCTGACGTTGCGCTTCATCACGTTGCCGTCGGCGAGGAAGATCGTGGTGGTGCTGACCGGGCACACGTTGCCGCCGGGAATGCCGCCGGTCAGCACGTTGTCGGCGCATTGGCCGCCGGGATACAGATAACCCCAGAGACCGAAGTCGAAGGCGGCCGGGCCGAAGGTCGGACGGATACCGCCATAGACGTCGACTTCAGCCGCCGCGCGATTGGCGAAGGAGATGCTCTCGGTCGAGGTGCCGACGTAAAGTTGCAGGTCCTTGTTGACGTTGTAGCGCGGCTCGAAATACGCCGTGACCGACGGCTGATGGTTGGACTGGGTCACACCGCGAAAGATGTAATCGTTCATCACGGCGCCACCAAAGGCGATGTCCCAGGGATCAAAGGGCGCCGGCGGCGGTGCTTTTGCTTTCACCGGCAAATCTGCCGCCAGAGCCGAACCGGAAATCATTGCCAGCGCCGTTGCTAACAAGACCACTTTCTTCATTTGGATCCCCATCGCTTTCCAAGAGCCAGCCCGATTCCGGGACGCCCCCCGGGGCAAGCGATCTCGCTGCAGGCTCTTTTTTCTTAACCTTCAGCAATCTGGAACGCGGTTCCGGGATAATGAAGCAAAAAACGCGGGCATCTGCCGCCTTTTTGGGCGTTCTTGCGATTCTACGAAAGGTTGTCAGCGTGTGTTGCATTCCAACAACAAATTCGTCCATGCCCGGCGGCAGCGGCGATTCAACGGACGGCATTGGATGACGCGCACCGCCGCCATGGCGAATCGGTTTTCCACTCTCCGCGTCCCATCACGCGGCCAAGCAAAAGGCCGCGGAGCGGAAGCGCCGCGGCCTCAATGTCCGCTTGGGGGTAACCTGTCCCGCCTGACCGAGCCGAGCCTTCAGTCGTTGTGCTCGTCGTCGGAAGAGGGGTGGTGCCCGTAGGACGGCGCTGCCGGACTGGACGAGCTCGGCATCGCCCAGCTCGCAGGCTCGGGAGCCGGCTCCGGAGCCGGTGCGGGCTCAGGCGCAGGCTTCGGAGCCGCTGCCTTCCTCGGCGCGCTCTTCTTCGGGGCCGCCTTCTTCGCGGCTTTCTTGGCAGACTTCTTCGCAGCCTTCTTCGCCGCTTTCTTTGGCGCGGCTTTCTTCGCCTTCTTCGCCGACTTCTTCGAGGCCTTCTTCGCCGACTTTTTCGCCGTCATCAGCTTTTTCTTCTTGGCCTTCTTGCCCTTGCTCTTTTTCGCTTTAGCCATCGTGATCCTCCTGTTGCCGCCGATCAGTGTCATCAGGCGTTTCAAGTCCTCCGACGCCTCTCGCGCGGAGCCATTCGATCAGTTCGATCCTGGCCGCGGACCGCCCGTCGCCCAATCGAGAAGCTCAATCGTGTGCACGACGGGAACCGATGTGCCGCCGGCAATCTGCATCATGCATCCGATGTTGCCCGCGGCAATCATGTCCGGCTTGACACTTGCGAGGTTGGCCACCTTGCGATCGCGCAACTTCGTCGCAATGTCAGGCTGGAGAAGGTTGTAGGTCCCAGCCGAACCGCAACACAAATGACTCTCGGGCACATCTTTCACCACGAATCCGTTCTTGGAAAGCAATTCTTTCGGAAGGCTTGTGATTTTCTGTCCATGCTGCAGCGAGCAGGCCGAGTGATAGGCGACGACGAGATCGCCTCGCTGACCCTCTTGAGGCTTGAGTTCGAGGGTCGCGAGATACTCGGTGATGTCTTTCGCGAGCGCCGACACCTTTGCGGCGGGGCCGGCAAAATCGCGGTCTTCCCGCAAGAGATAGCCGTAGTCCTTGATGACCGTGCCGCAGCCGGACGTCGTCACCAGGATGGCGTCGAGGCCGTCCGTAGAGGCCTCGGCCATCCATGCCGCGATGTTGGCGCGCGCGCGGGAGAGCGCGTCGCCGTCGAGGCCCATGTGATGGGTCAATGCACCGCAGCATTGCTCATCCTTGACGAGAACGACCTCGATGCCATGGCGCGTCAGGACGTTGATGGCGGCCTGGTTGATTCGGGGCGCCAGCACCTGCTGCGCGCATCCCTGCAACAACGCAACGCGAGCGCGCCGCTTGCCAAGCGCCGCAAACACGCTTCCGCCAGCCGGCTCATGTTGCGGCAGCCGTCCAGGCGCCATCTCCAGCATCGCCTTGATGCGTCGCAGCAGACCCGGCGTAGCAGCGGCTTCGGGGGTTGGCAGCAGGCCTGTCAACGGCCGCGCCAGGCGCGCCAGCCACAGGCTCAAGCGGAACAGCTTCGGGCTCGGCAGCACCTTTGCAAGCAGGAAACGCAAGAGCCGCTCGGTCAGGGGACGGCGGTAGTCGCGCTCGATGCGAACCCGGGCCTGGTCGACGAGATGCATGTAGTTCACCCCGGACGGACAGGTGGTCATGCAGGCGAGGCAGGACAGGCAGCGGTCGATATGCTTGACCACGGCCTCTGTCGGCGGCACGTCCTTCTCCAGCATCTCCTTGATCAGGTAGATCCGTCCGCGCGGGCTATCGAGCTCGTCGCCGAGCAGCACATAGGTTGGACAGGTCGCGGTACAGAAGCCGCAATGCACGCAGGCGCGCAGGATCTTGTCGGCTTCCTTGATATCGGGATCGGCAAGCTGAGCCAGCGAAAATTCGGTCTTCATGCGGCAGCTCCCCGGATCATGCGGCCGCGGTTGAGCACGTTCTTCGGATCAAAACTCTGGCGTACCCGCTCGGAGAGCGCAGTCAGCCCGTCCGGTTGCGGCTGGAACACGTCGACGGTCCGCCGCACCTCCTCCGACGCACGGCAAAGCGTGGCATGGCCGCCCGCGGCAGCAGCGCGCTGACGCACCAGCGCGGCCTGCGCGTCCGCGTTCGGCGGCAGCGCGGCCCAGATCAATCCGCCGCCCCAGTCATAGATCACGTCGCCCCCGGACTCGCGTGCCAGCCGCTGTCCCAGCGCGCCGCCCGCGGCGGGCGGGCAGACGATCCGCCACACCACCCAGGCGCCGAGCGGCCCCTCCGCCCCGAACGGCTCGACGTCGCGGATCGCACGCCAGGCCTCGGCGGAGACGGCATCGTCCAGCATCTCCACCTTCCCGAACGGCTCCAGCGCCTTGGCCAACGACGCGGCGCGATGGGTGACCGAGGCTAAAATCCCCTCAAGCCGGATCAGCGTGACCGCCTCGCGCGGAGAGCCGAGCCTGTCGAGCCCCGCCACCCCGGCCCGGAGCGCGGAACTCGGCACATGGGCGGCGGCGGAGACGTCGAAGGGCGAGCCGAGCGCAGCCGTCATGGCGCGGTTGGCGGCGAGATCGTCGAGGGAGCGCAGCACCAGCGTGCGCTCGCTCTCGGGCCTCGGCATCACCTTGAGCGTCACCTCGGTCATGACCGCGAGCGTGCCCCAGGAGCCTGCGAGCAGCTTGCAAAGATCATAGCCGGTGACGTTCTTCACCACCTTGCCGCCGGTCTTGAAGCTGTCGCCGAAGCCCGACACGGCATGCGCCCCGAGCAGATGATCGCGCACGCCTCCGGCCTTGACCCGGCGCGAGCCCGCCAGGGAGGCGGCGATCATGCCGCCGACGGTGCCGAGCGCGCGCGTGCCGAGGAGGGCTGCGGTATTCATCGGCTCGAAGGCGAATTGCTGGCCCTTGGAATCGATCAGGGACGCAACGTCGGCCAGCGGCGCACCGGCCTCAACCGTAATGATCAACTCGTTCGGCTCGTAGCCGATCACGGCATTGAGCGCCGACAAATCGAGCACCGCATTGGTCGCCATCGGCTGGCCGATTCCACGCTTGGAGCCATGGCCGATGATCTCGAGCGGCTGCTCGCTCGCAATCGCCGCCCGTACCACCGCCTCGACGTCCTTGGCGTCACGTATCTTCAGGATATCCACTTAGCGTCCGCGTCTGTTGAACCCTTTCGGCGATGCGGGCCGCATCGCCGTCCTCCCACCTCCTTCTAGAGCATGATGCAAAAAAGTGGAGGGCTGTTTTTCGAAAAATCCGCCGTTCACACGCTTCGATCCGGATCGAAGCGTATATCGCATACTTCGTCTGCCATCGAACGATCGGCGCTGATCGCGGGCTTATCTAGCGCGCGGGGCGCACACCCAAGCGAAGGAGACATCATCATGGGCCGATATGCAGTGGAACGGAAGACCGTCAACGAGGCGGTCGAGAACGGCGGACTTCTCATCGTCGCGCAATGGGAAGCGAAAGAGGGCGAGGCGGACAAGGTCGCCGCCATCCTCGACCGCTTCCTGCCGGAGGCGCAGCGCGAGGACGGCGCCAAGCTGTTCCTGATCTCGCGGGCCAAGGAGAACCCGGCGCAGTTCCTGTTCTACGAGCTGTTCCGCGACGAAGCCGCATTCAAGGCGCATCAGGAGAGCGCGCATTTCAAGACCTATATCGCGGGCCAGGCGCTGCCGCTTCTGGCAAAACGCGAACGCGCGCAATACGCGCTCCTGTAGCGCGGCATCGGAGGTCACCTCTGCCCACCGGGGAGAGGTGGCCAGAATTCGCGCCAGGCCGGTTCAACAGAACTCACCCTGCTCCAGGCGATCGCGCGCAGCGGCGACTTCCTCACGATCAGCGCAGGGGCGGCGAAGCCTGCGATCGCCGCCAGCGCCGCATGAGGCCTTCAGCGCTGGGCCGAACTCGCTTTTCCCTACTGCTGTTTTGGCTGCAACTGGATCGGCTGCGGACGCGCTCTCGCTTGCAACGGCTGCGCCGGCGGGGGCTTGCGTGTGGCGCTCGCGACCGGCCGAGGCGGAGGTGTCGGTGTTTTCGCCCGCGCAGGAGGCTTGGCGACAAGGTTTGCGATCTGATCCTGGCTCGCTTTCAACTGCTCAATGGCCGCTGCATTGTCGGCGGCCATGCGCTCCTGGTTCGCCTTGAGCTCTTCGATCCCCTGCTGCACGGTTGCAATATCGCGCGACATGGCCTGCAGCATTTGCGTCAGCTCGGGCAACGTGGGGGCGGGCGGTGACGCGGCATCTTGCGCCGCCCCTGCCGAGGGCGTTGGCGGCACGGGTGTTGCCTCAGCCGCCGCCAACTGAACCGCAGGCTGAGTCGTTGCCTGAACAGCGGGCGGGCTGGTTCCCGAATTCGTCGGTGTTGCCGACCACTGCGGCGAAGTCGAAACGAGATTCGGCGCCCATTGGGCGATTGCCGACCTCGCCGGCTCGCCATAGGAGGACTGCCAGGCGAACGCAGCGGTACCGATGCAGCCTGCCAGGACGAAACCGACGAGGCCACGCAGCGCCGGCCTGCCACGGGACGGCCGCGGGCCTAGGACCGCCGCAGGTCGGCGCACGGCATCATTTTGCATTTTCGAAAGCCTTTCGGTCACCCGCGCGAGTTCGTCGTCCGCGCGCGCGATCTGTTCATAGGCGTGAGCGAGCCGTTCATCCGCGCGTGCGGACAGGACAGCGTCGGGGTTGATCGTGGAATTCATGGGCGGTTCCTTTCCCTCCGAATGGTCCCCGAAGGAAGGCGGTCGGACTCCACTCTATCGCAAACCACATCACTCAATGCAGTTTTGACGAAAGCATGACTTTACGATGGAGGGTATGGGGCTGCGGGGACCGCCTTGGCCGGTTCCCTCAATCGGGGCTTTCAACGGACATTAGGCCTCGACCGGTGGGCGTCCAAGCCCCGTCGGCTGGCAGTCGACATCGTACCAGTTGCCGAACGGGCTATGGTGTCGCAGGCGAGCATCAAGAGCCCGAGCAGGACCATCGGCCAGCGAACGTTGTCGACAAAGCGAAGCCGCGGCGCGCGCAGGGCGCCGTTTTCCACCTTTGTTCTTATCGAGATCGAAATATCCGTCACAAGGATTTAAAACTACGCCGAGTGGACATCACCTGCCCCGGCACGTAGCTGTGCCAGTTCCTTGTTTCGGATGACTTTATCCCTCACTTTCTGATGAGCCCGCTTGTACGCCCATTCTGGCAGGATCGGATGGTCTGCGTCTATTTCCTGTTTTTCCAACATGAAGACTTGCAGTTCGGAGGCGAGATTGACCCCATCTTCGTTGCATCGATTGTTGATGAAATACCTAAGCTTCTCCCGAAGCGCGTGGTACTTGTTAGAGGTCTGTTGAAATGCATTGGCTTTTTCCGCCGGCGCCAGGAAAGTAAGCGTTGATGCGAGTACTGCAGAAGCTAAAGCGAAAAATGAGACAAGGAGTTTGCTGTCTGCCCAACTGAGCAGCGCAATCCTTTCGCTGCCGCTTCCTGCCAGAAAACCCGCCACGGCGGCGGTGATTGCCGAGGCAAGACCAAGACCCAAATTATACTTATACCAACGCGTTGACACGAGAGCGTCCCGTATCGCGGCTCGCTCACAGTCCTCCTCGATCTTCCAGGCCTGTTCCGCAACACTGAGGAAGGGTACCGCCATGGACTCTCTCCACCTAGAACCTCGGCAGGTCCGGAAACGCGAGCTGGCCGGCATGGATATGCATGCGGCCGAGCTCGGCGCAGCGATGCAGGGTCGGAAATACCTTTCCGGGGTTGAGCAGGCCCTGCGCGTCGAAGGCGCATTTCAGCCGCTGCTGCTGGTTGAGGTCGATTTCGGAAAACATCTCGCCCATCAGATCGCGCTTCTCGATGCCGACGCCGTGCTCTCCGGTGAGCACGCCGCCGAGCTCAACGCAGCAGCGCAGGATGTCGGCGCCGAAGGCCTCTGCCTTCTCGATCTCGCCGGGCTTGTTGGCGTCATAGAGGATCAAGGGATGCAGGTTGCCGTCGCCGGCGTGGAAGACATTGGCGACGCCGAGGCCATACTTCTCCGACAGCTCACGGATGCGCGTGAGCGCCTTCGGCAGCGCGCCGCGCGGAATGGTGCCGTCCATGCAGAGATAGTCCGGCGAGATGCGCCCGACCGCGGGGAAGGCCGCCTTGCGGCCGGCCCAGAACAGGTTGCGCTCGGTTTCGGAATTGGAAATCTGCAAGGTCACTGAGCCGCAGCCCTTGGCGATCGCCTCCACGCGCTTGATCAGCTCGTCGACCTCGATTCCCGGCCCGTCGAGCTCGATGATCAGCAGCGCCTCGACGTCGAGCGGATAGCCGGCGTGCACGAAGGCCTCGGCGGCGTGGATCGCTGGCTTGTCCATCATCTCCATGCCGCCCGGGATGATGCCGCTGCCGATGATGCGCGCCACGCATTCGCCGGCGGCTTCGACTTGCGCAAAGCCGACCATCAGCGCGCGCGCCGTCTCCGGCTTCTGCAGGATGCGCACCGTGACCTCGGTGACGACGCCGAGCAGCCCCTCCGAGCCCGTGATGATGCCCATCAAGTCGTAGCCAGCGTTTTCCGCCGACTTGCCGCCGATGCGCAGGATCTCGCCGGTCATCAGCACGATCTCGCAGCCGAGCACGTTATTGGTGGTCATGCCGTATTTCAGGCAATGCACGCCGCCGGAGTTTTCCGCGACATTGCCGCCGATCGAGCAGGCGATCTGCGAGGACGGATCGGGCGCGTAATAGAAGCCGGCGTGCGCCACCGCCTGGCTGATCGCAAGATTGGTGACGCCGGGCTCGGTGACCACGACGCGATTGTCGAAATCGATCTCGCGGATGCGCTTGAATTTGCCGAGACCCAAAAGCACGCCGTCGGCGATCGGGAACGCGCCGCCCGAGAGCGAGGTGCCGGAGCCGCGCGGCACCACCTTGATGCCCTGCTCGTGGCAATATTTCAGGACCTTTGCGACCTGCTCGGTGGTGTCTGGCAGCACCACCACCATCGGCGGCTGGCGATACGCGGTGAGCCCATCGGACTCATAGGCGCGCATCTCAGCCGTGCTGTCGATCACCCCCTCGCCCGGCACGATCGCGCGCAGCGCTGCCACGATCTCGTCGCGGCGCTTGAGCACCGCGCGATCTGCTTCCGGCATCATGATGGCCATGGGCGTTCCCTCCACCTCTGCCGATTTATCGATTTGTCACGGCAAATCAACCACGTCTGCCTCCCCTTGGGTAGACCACCCGAATGTCGGATTGCACGGTGACTTCGCTTTGGGGCAAGTTCGCCACCGCAAAACCTGTCATGGTTTTGCGGCCTGCCCGGTCCATGCGGACCATGTCACATAAAATCCACGACCCTCCGGGACGAAACGAAGAGCACCCCATGAAAATATTGACCTTGACCGCGCTTGTCCTCGTCACCTCATTCGCGACGGCATCTGCCGCAATGGCGCAGGACGTCGCCGCCGGCGAGACTTCCTTCCACAAATGCCTGCCGTGCCACTCGATCGGCGATGGGGCCAAGAACAAGGTCGGACCGGAGCTGAACGGGCTCGACGGTCGCCACTCCGGATCGGCGCCCAACTATTCCTATTCCGACGCCAACAAGAATTCCGGCATCACCTGGAACAAGGAGCAGTTCCTCGAATACATCAAGGGGCCCCAGGCCAAGATCCCCGGCACCAAGATGGCGTTCGCCGGCATCAAGAACGAGAAGGAGGCCAACGATCTGTGGGCCTACATTTCGCAATTCGACAAGGACGGGAAGAAGAAATAAGCAGCGTGCGGCAGCGGGCCGTATCGTCGCGCATCGATCGTGTCCGCCTCGCTTCCGGCGATAGCGCACAAGCGGGCATGATCGGTGATCATTAATGCGAGATCAATGCGGCGCCTCCGGCGGACCTCCCGGAAAGCGAACCCCGAAGCGCTGGATAAGGCTGGGAACGCTGCTCATGTCCATGTCGAGCGCATAGCGTTCGCACAGCGCTGCGAGCCGCTGCGGATCAGGGGGTCCACCGATCAGCTCTGCCCCCAGCTCGCGAAAATAGTTCTCGAATCCAGCCGGCGATATGATTTCCAAAACCCGGGCTGGCGCGTCGCCGGCATTCCAGAACGTGTGCCATTGTTCGCGCGGCTTGAAAATCAGGTCCCCGGGATTGCCAACGACCACGGCATCTCCGAGCAGCGCCCCGACACTCCCCTCTAGCACGAAGCTGTATTCGTCCTCGCGATGGTGCCGGTGCATGGGAGCCGCCAGGGCGCGCGGCTGCATCGGATGCTCGACCAGCGCAAAGCGTTTGCCCGCGTCGTCCCCTTCAATGACGAGCCGGGCGCCTGTGCCGCCCAGAATTGCGAGGTGGCCATCATGCGGACTGAGTATCCTTGGCGATGCCATGGTGCCCTTCCTTCGACCGCACTCCTCCGCTGCGCCGCGATATCACCTTGAGAGATGACCGTATTCCGTCCCTCTCTTCCGATCAACCAAGACGAATATCCGTTGCGGGTCCACAAACGGAAATCGGGTGACCTCCGAACCTCTCCGTCGGGAATCCGAAGATTGGAACTGCCCGCCCGTTTTCCCGTTCCTTCCGGGCCACGCAGAGGGCACACGGGAGGAAACGGCAGATGTCACTGGTCGGTGATCCTGGATGCCAGCCTTTCTTGCACAGCGGGTTGCGGGGGGTCGGCTTTGGAATGGTCACAGACGGAGGCGCATCGCCTCAGCAGGTGCGGGTGGTTGTGACCTTCGAAGCCCTTGCCGGAGCCGGTCACGTCAACATCATCCGCTTTCCCGCCGCTCTCGCGTGTTTCGAAAGCCTGCGGAGCAGAGTAGAGGCCGCGGCCAGCACGAAGTTCGACCGGATCGGCCCTCGGGTCCAGGCGTTCGAAGGCCTCCCCACGATCTTGTTGATGACGGGCGACCCGATGTAGCCAGGGAAAACAAAAAGCCCCGGCGGCGCGGCCGGGGCTTTTGTTTTGATGCAGCTCGCCAGCCGCTACGACCCCCGCGCGGCCGCTGCGACCCTCCGCGCCGACACGGCCGGCTCGAACGAGAACAGCCAGGCGAGCCCATAGAAGCCCATGGCGAGCAGATAGAGGAAGGCGAAGCCGAAATACATGGAATTGTATTCCATCAGCCCGCCGAACAGCGCCCCCATCAGATTGTAGGCGAGCGCGGTCGAGATATTGACGTCCTTCTTGCCGATCAGGGTCGAGAACACGAAGCCCGAGAAGAACAGCGGGATCGTGAGCACCACGCAGGCGACAATCAGGTTCAGCAAAGGCGAAGAGAACGCGATCAGATCGTGGTTGCGCGCCGAGAAATAGCCCAGCAATAGACTTGCAAGCAGCCCCGCGTAAGCGAGGCTCGTGCGCGGCACGAGCTTCTTCCGCACCATCCAGTTCGCGAGAAAAGCCATCACCAGCACCAAAACGATGGTCGCGGCGATGACGAACCAGGTGCCGCCGAGATGGAGCCCAAGCTCAGTGATCGCCTTGGTCTCAACCAGCATGAAGCCGCTCCCTAGGAAGAAAAACGGCAGATAGGTCCGCTCGACCGGTCCGGTCCAGCCGATGGTCTTGCGCACGAACATGGTCGAGAGCAACAGCACCATGCCGAGCGCGAGCATGTAGCTCACCGGATAGGTGCGCTTGATCATGTAGAAGAACGGCCAGTCGTCGGTCGGGATGCTCTCTTCCGGATAGGGCTGGGCGAAATATGCCGACACATCCTTGAAGCCGAAAGCGGCGAAAGCATTGGCGTCAGGCATGACGATGTCATGCCCCTTTTGCGTGACAAACGCCGTCGTGGTCTTGGAGTCGTAACCGACGCGGACCGCAAGCGGCTTGCCGGCGCCAGGGATGCCGGAGAGGATATGCGACAGCTTGAAGCCGAGCGACTCGTTCGGCAGCGCGAAAGAGATCGACATCACGCCGTCGGGCTTCAACAGCTTGAACGCCTCGGTGATGCCCTCGCGGGTGTAGACATAGGAATCGACGCGCAAATTGGAGGCATGGCTCAGCGCCGTGTGCGAATCCAGCACGCCATAGATGATCAGGTCGTATTTCTGATGCGCGGTGCGGAAGAAGTTGCGCGCGTCGTTGATGATGACATTCACGCGCGGATCGTCATAGGGATGCTCGGGGTGATAGCTCCGGCCGAGATAGACGATCGCCGGATCGATCTCGATCGCATCGACATGCGAGGCGCCCATGCGCAGCGCCGCCGCGACGTCGTTGCCGCTTCCGGCGCCGACGATCGCGACCCGCTCGGGATGCTTCTTGAAGCTGAAGGGAAACTCGTAATAGGCGCGGACGTATTTGTCCTCGTCCGGCTCATGGCCGCGATTGGCCTCGGAGAGGTTGAAGACCTTCTGGTAGTAGGAGCCGCCCGAGAGGATGTTCATCAACCCGTCGGATTTCGCCATCTTCTCCAGGAGCTGATAGGGCGAATAGATGCGCTGGATGTCGACCTGAACCGGCCAGGCGAGCACGGTGATCAAGAGGCTGAAGCTCGCCACCCCGAGCGGCAGGCGCTGGGCGTCGCGCGCCAGCACGAAGGTGAGGAGCACGCCGCCGATGGCGGCGAACCAGATCACAGGCGAGAGCCAGAACAGGCTCATCACGCACAGCACGAGCACGCCGAGGATGCTGCCGATCAGATTGAGGCCATAGGCCTTCAGCGCATCGGTCGCGCCAAGCAGCTTGCCGCAGAGCTGGCCGACCGGATAGCAGATGCAGGCGCAGAGCACAAAGCTCATGCCGAGCAACAGATAGAGCGGCACCGAGTGCTGGAACAGCGAGAACCAGTTCAGCCGATCCATCCAGATCGAGATCGAAGTCTGCTCCTGCATCGGCAGCGCCGAGAACACGTCGGTATTGGCGCCGACGTCGTAGCGCAGCAGCGTGATGACGCCGACAAAGGACGCGAGCATCGGCAGCACCAGCGCCGGCGCGCAGGGCTGCTTCTCTGAGACTGCGTAGCCGGCGCCAAGGCCGAGGAAGCAGGCGAGCAGCGTAAAATTCTTGAAGAAGGAGAACACCGGGAAGACCGAGGCGAGCCAGCGGATCATGACGAGCTCGAGCAACAGGCTCACCATCGTCACCAGCACGATCAGGCGGATCTTCTCTTTTGGCGCGACGGCAGCAAAGCCCGTCTCGAACAGCGAGCCCATCTCGCTGACCCGTTGCTCCAGCGGACGCGAAAGCCAGGCTGGATAGAGCATGACCACCAGCGCGCCGGCGCCGAGCGCAACGCGCAGCCCAATCAGGGCCCAATCGGAGAGCGCGAAGCTGTTGCCGTCAAGAAACAGGCGCAGCGCAAGCAGCGCGTAGACGAAGACCAGGCTGCCGAGGCAGATCAAGAAAAACCGGACGAGCCGGAGGTTGGCGTCGTCGTGAGGTTGCGCCACGCCGGCGGATTGAATGCCCATGCTGCCCGACCGTTTCCTGTTAACCGGAAAGGCCTGAGCATGAGGGAGTTTCGATTAAGAATTTGACAAATATTTAGCGCAAACTGCCGGAAAGGGCTGGTTTTTGGGGCTTTCAGGGCGTCGGCCATGGCCGACGGCGGGCATCGCGGATATGGAGGAGCCAGATCTCCTCACCCTCGATCCGGTAATAGATCTTGTAGGGATACCGCGGGACCACCAGCTCACGCACGCCTGCGAGATCCGTCGGCTGTCCCAATCCGGCATGCGTTTCGAGACTGCGGATAGCCCGAACAACGGCGCGCCGCACATTGATCGCGCCCTTTGGGCTACCGTTCATCGAGGTAGTTGTAGATGGTTTCGCGATCGAGATGCCCGCCGTGTGTAGCGGAGTCTTATAAGCGGCGGCGCGCGTCGGCCTGTGCAACGTCCTCGTCGGAGACGAAGTCACCGCGCTGAGCCTGCGCGAGCCCCTCTTCAACGGCTGCACGCGTGTCGGCGTCAAGGTGCACGACCTCAGTCGGGTCGCCCGCAAGAGTGAGAAGCGCGGTAGCCAGCGCATCCTGATCTTCCTCAGGAAGCTCACGTACTCGTGCAATTGCTTGTTCCAACAGCTTTGCCATGTCACTTCATATATCACGAACTGGGCCGAGGCACCACCTCGCCCCTCCCCTCACCACACGTACCGCACCACCCCCTTGCCGGCGTAGCTCGCGGTGACTTGCGAGAACTCGCCCTCGAAGGTGGCCGACGCCGACCAGCCGTTGCGCCATTTCATCTCGGCAGAGAGAGTGGTCAGTGCGCTTTCGCTCGCCTGCGCAGCGCCGTTGACGACGAAGGACGAGCCCGGCAGTGCCTGGAAGGTCGCCGCGATGGCGCGGTTCGGATTGTAGTCATGCGCCCAGGCGAAGCGGCTGCGCAGCGTGAGCAGGCCAGTCAAGAGCGCAAAGGAGCGGTCGGTGCGGAAGCCGAGCTCGGTCCGCGTGTCGGTGACGGTCTGTGACCCATAGCCGAGCGCGAAGGCGTTGCTGCCGAAGGTCGCGGCTTCCGCATAGCTTGGCAGGAAGAAGCTCGTGAACTGACCCGCCGCATAGGGCGTGATGCCGAACCATCGGGTGGCGAAGCGGTAGCCGCCCTCGAGGCGTCCCGACAGCGCGTTGGCGTTGAACTCGGCCCGCAGATTGGAGCCCATCACCAGGCGATTGGTGGTGACGTCCTGCCAGCCATAGGCGAGCGCGGCGGAGACATAGGCCGGGCCCGCATTGTGCCTGACAAAGCCGCCGGCCTGGAACAGGTCGCTTCGGCCGCTACCGGCATTGCTGACGTTGAAGCTGGTGCCGCCGCCGGCGAGCGCAAAGCCCGCGATCGTGCGCGGCGAGAGCAGATAGTCCGCGCCCGCTGCCATGCCAAAGATGCTCGACGTGTCGCTGTTCGAGCCGACGAATGCATTGCCGCTGGTGGTCTGCGAGCCGCCGAAGGCCGACGCCCAGATGCTCCAATGCGGATCATAGAACTGGCGCAGCGGCGCCTTGGTGAACACCGCCGCGTAGGCGGCGCGCTCATTCTGCGACAGCGTCTTGCCGCTCGCGGCATAAGCGCTTGCGCCGGTATCCTCCTCGGCATAGCCGTTCGCGCCCGGTGTGCCCTGCGTAGTCTCGCGTCCGCTGATGAAGGGATCGAGCAGCGTCGTGATGAACTGGGTCATTGCCTGGAACGTGGTCTGCTCCGAGCCCGTCGCGCTCTCGCCCGCGACCTGCGACAGCCCCGCTTGCGTCAGCGTCGCGAAGCTGACGGGAATGCTGCCGTTCGAGTTGAAGAAATTCGAAAGCGCGTTGGCGACGTTCTGCTGGTTGCTGTTGAGGCTGCCGAGCGCGTTGTAGTTCAGCGACAGATTGAGGAAGACATTGTTGGCGTCATAGCCGAGGTTGCCCGCCAGCGTCGTCGGCAGGTTGTTGACGCCGGCGAACGTGCCGGTGATGCCGCCGGTGGCATTGAGGATGGTGTACCGCTTCGACACCGAGGTCCCGAGCAGCGACGCGAAGACGTCGCCCGCCAGCGTGGCGGTGCCCGTGACATTGACGCGGTCGGCGAGGTTGTTGTTGATCTCGACGAGATAGGCGCCGGCGGTTGCAAACACGAGATTACCCTGCACTGTCAGCGGGCTACCGGGATTGGCCGGCGCCAGCAGACCACCGGCATTGATCGTCGCGCTTCCGACCGTGCCGCTGCCGGAGAGCACGCCGCCGGCATTGACGAACACCGCAGACGTGATCGACCCGGTGACGGAGAGCGTGCCGGCGTCAACCGTGGTGGGCCCCGTGTAGGTGTTGACGCCGCTCAGCACTGTGGTGCCGGGCCCCGCCTGGATCACCTGGCCAGCACCCGAGATGACACCGCCGAATGTGTAGGTGTCGGAGCGGTTGAAGACGAGGAACTTGTTGGTCGAAGGATCGCACTCCGAGGCGAGATTGCAGTTCGGATCGGACGCAATAGTGGACTGATCCGAGAAGGTGATGTTGCCCTTCACGCTGCCGCTGGCGCCGCCGGTGCCGAGCACAAGCGTGCCGGCACTGATGGTGGTGCTGCCGGTATAGGTGGCATCGCCCGCGATCGTCAGCGTGCCCGTGCCATATTTGATGAGCTGGCGCGAGCTGTAGTTGCCGTTGGTGAGGAACGAGGCGTCCGGCGCCGAGTCGTTGTCGGCGAGCCCGAACCGCAGCACGGTCGCCTGCGGGAAGTAGCTCGTGACGTCGTAGAGCACATAGGCGCCGGCGCCGATCGAGGAGACAGCGAGCACGTCGACCGCCTGGTTGTAGGCCATCGCGTAGACGAGGGCGTTGGGCAGGCCCTGTCCGAACGCGCGCCAGCCGGAGAGGCCGCCGTTAATGTCGGCGTCGGCGACCGTGATCGGGCTTTGCGTCGGCAAGATGATGCAGCCGTCCGGCGTCGCGGTGTTGCAGGAGAGCGGCGTGTTCAGCCCGCCGACCAGCAGCGCGTTGACGCCATTGTTGGAGATGAATTCGACCGAGGTCGGGCGAACGAAGCCCGGCACGTGCTCGCTGAGATTGATGGTCGTGAAGGTCGCGGTCGGGCCGGCATTGGCGTTGGTGGTGTAATAGAGGTTGCTGGCGTCGGCCACGTAGATGTTCGAAGAGTTGCGATTGTCGAACACGATACCGGTCGGCGTATCACCGGAATAGGCGGTGAGCTTCGTCAGCGCTCCGCCGGTGCCGAACCAGACCGACCCACTGATCGTGGTGCTCGGATTGACATAGGCGCCGACCGCCAGGGCCTGCGTGTTGTCTTGCGTGCCATAGCTGACGACGCTCGGTAACCCATTGGGCCCTACGCTCCCGAGGTCGGTGAGCACCAGATTGACTGAGGTCGCGTTGACGTTGACGTTGCCGGAAAGCGTGGTGTCCTGGGTCGTGAAGACATCGGTCACGCCGGTCATGACGATCCGCGTCGGATCTATCCTGTTGAGCACGAATTGGCCGGAGAATGCACCATTGGGCGCGGCACCGGTGAGAACGCCGCAGTCCTGATTGTGATTCGCCCCCAGGCTGCAGTTGATCGTGGCGCCGCCGGGGCTGTTGATGGGATCCGTGCCCGGACCCAGCGGCTGTCCCTGCGCGTTGGCGATCAGGCGGTACGCAAATGTGAGGTTCTCCTCCGTCGAATAGATTACGCTCTGTCCCTGGCTCCGCAGCGTGACATCGTTGATGGCGACATTGGTGCCGTCGCCGCCGTTGATCGTATCGAACCGAGCGCTGCCCGGCGCGTGCTGCAGGGCCACGCCGTTGTCCTGCAAGGCAATGCCGACGCGCTTGCTGTTGGCGTCGTAGGCGATCGAATAGCCCTCGAACACGCCGAGATTGCCGTTGAGGCCCGACCAGCTTCCAGGCCCCCCCGGATTGGTCAGCTTGTAGATGCCGCCGTCGCTCGACAGGATCAAATTGCCGTTCTGGTCAAAGGTCATCGAGCGCGAGTCGGAATGGACGGTGCTGGCATCCTGGGAATTTGGAGCCGTGCCTAGTGAGGTCAGGCTGGTCCATGCCGCGGCGTCGTTGCCGGTATATTGGAGACGGTAGAGCTGAACCCCTGTGAAGCTGCCCGGAGGGGTGTCGCCGGAGAGATAGATGTTATTCTGGTTGTTCGGATCGATCGCGATATGCAGATTGGCCGGCGTCTGGTTAAGACCGGATACGACATTGGGCGCCGCGGTAAGCTGATTCCAGGTTGCGCCCTGGTTCGACCCCAGGAATACCCCGAGAAGCGATCTGTGGGACCCGACGTCGCTGATCGCGACCGCGACCGACCCGCCCGGCCCCGCGGCAAGCGTGATTGCCGTTGCATCGCCGCCCGCGGTGATCATGGTGGGGGCGTTGGCCGCCGTGAAGATCGGCGCCCAGGTCGCGCCCTTGTCGTGGCTGATGTAGACGGCGGTCCCAGCCTTGTTGGCGCCGATCTTGACTGCGGCGTAGAAGGTGGAGGGATCGCTGGGGTCGGCGACCAGCGAACTCACGGCGCCGGCCGGCAATCCGCTGCCGGCGGCGCCTGCCATGTTCGTGAAGGTTTGCCCGCCATCGATGCTGCGAAACAGGCCGTAGTCCGCGGTCCTCGCGTCGGCGTTCTGGACCTCGAATGTCGCAGCCAGGATCGTATTGCCCCGCGCCATCGCGCTGACCACGGATTGGCCGGCGAATAGGCCGTTCGGGCCGCCGAGCGTGCTCCAGCTCGCGCCGCCATTGGTGGTGTAGAGCAGTCCGGTCAGCGCACCGCTGCGACCAGCGGAGGAGAGATTGAACTGGCTGTACTCGCCATTATCAACTGCGCCGATGCCAGCGACAATCGTCCTGCCGCTGGGATCCAGCGGATCGAGGCTGAGGCTTGCGATCGACAGCGACGCCTGGTTTTGGGTGAGCGCTGTCCAGGTCACTCCGCCATTGGTGGTCTTCCAGATGCCGCCATTGGTCGAGCCGGCGAACATCGTGCCCGCGCCGAGTACGGAATCAAGCAGCACCGATTGGACCGCACCGGCATCAGTCCCATTCGGCGACGCATCGGCGCTCGCGATCCAGTTGACGTTCCCCAACTCCGGGGCCGGCCCCTGCGCAACGAAGTTTTGAGCGGCGGCCGGATGCGGCGCGGCGCCAGCGGCCATCATCAACACGAGGATGGAGGCGGCGAATCTCCGCCGCGATCCATGCCGGATCAACGCCCTGCCCGCCTCTTCAAGGCGGTACGCCACCCACCCCATCGTACACCCCCAACCCAAGAACGCGGGTCAGCCCTGATGTCCCAGCCATTAGGCGCCAGATGCCTCAGACACTAGTTCTCGACTATGGAACCGCAATGACGTCTGCGACAGAACAACGCAGTTTGGCCGTGACTGTGTCCTTTCAGGCACGCCGATACCCGGACCCGCGAGAGCCGGCGTGCGACCGATCGAACGATAGGCCCGCCGATCGGAAGGTGACTTGGACCCCTCAGCGGTCCATTTGGACCGATGGGCGCTCTGGGCTGCGGACGGCGCGGTTTGAAGCCGACTGTGTCCGTCCGGGCACAGTCGCAAGCGGCCAACCTAGCGCGCGGCCGCCGCGGTTCTTGGCCCGATCCGCATCACCATCGCCTCGACCTCGGCGACGACGAGAGCGGGCACGGCGTTCTGGATCATGTGGCCCATGTTCGGCAGCACGATCAGCTTCGCGTTCCCCACCGCGCCGGCAAACAGGCGCGAATGAATGACCGTCGAAACCGTCTTGTCGACGTCGCCGGAGATGATCGTCACCGGCGCCTTGATCTCGCCATAGCGCGGCGCCTGCTCTTCCACCGCCTGCTTGAGCGTCACGAGATCGCGCGCGTTGGCGAGAAACTCGCGTGGCCTGAGCAGCAGCAGCGCCGCGGTGTCACTCACAAAATTCTCCGGCATCGCCTGCGGCAGAAAGACGCCGCGCGCACTTCGCTCCGCCAGCAAGAGGCCAAGCGGCAGCGTCATCATGTAAGCGAGCAAGGGGCCCACGATGGGCGTCGTCACGGCGGTGTTGATGAAGCCGACGCCGCCGTACCAGGGATGCGTCACCGGCGCGAGCATCACGAGGCCCGCGACGCGCTTCGGATAATCCAACGCCAGGCGCGCGCCGAGCGCGCCGGCCGCCGAATGCGCGACAACGATGACCGGACCGGCATCGAGCTGCCGAAGCGCCTCCTCGATCATCCGCGCATGCACATCCGGCGTCGAATCTCTTTCGCGCTCGCGCACGCTCCAGCCGTGGCCGGGACGGTCGATCAGGATCACGCGATGACGCTCTGCGAGCAATTCGCCGAGCGGTTTCTTCATCGCCTCGAGATTGCAGCTTGCGCCGTGCAACAGCAGGACGGGAGGGCCAGCCGCCTCGCGCGGCCCGAGTTCGACCACATTCAGCGTCGCACCCATGACGGCGATGCGTTTTCCCTGTGGAGGAAAGCGGCGACCAAGCGCAAAAACGCTCGCTTGTGTGAATAGCGCGAATATCGCCAGCGCCGCCACGACGATGATTGGAATCATTGAGATTTCCCAAACGACAGCGTTGATCGAGAATGACCGTCGAGACTCGCGAAAACAGCTAGTTCAGCCGCTGTCGCAAGCAAAGTGCTCTGGCAAGACGTTGATTCGAGTTAGCCTTTGGACATGGCCCTGACCTTGTGACACGGTGGCTGCACGCGAAGCGAGCATCACCTCGGCATTTTCCAGCCACAGGAGAATGACGAGGCCGCCGCGCAGCGGTTTCGCGACTTAATTGTGGAGTTTTCCCGTATTATTGCGGAGTCCTGTCATACGGGCGTCGTCGGCCATTTTATAACCATGGTCAGCACTTTTTCTTGAGCGCGGGCGCAACGCTTTGAGGCTTGAGCGAGCTCGATTCATCCACGTGATCCACAGGAACGTGAATCGGGCACCTCAGATTAAGTCCCGCGGGGGAAGAGGAGGTTGAGATGACGTTCGGACCGAATGAAGACGCCATCGACAAGATCGTGGCAAGCTGCAATGGCGACCTGCGCGGGGCGCTGAAGGCGCTGCTGATGGTCAATGAGCATCTCGAGGCTGAGATCGCGCAGCTCTATGCGGCGGCCGCGCAATACGGCTTGACCGAGCGCGGCAACAACGTGCTGCACTAGCGGCGCCTGATCCGGAAAAAGTGGGGACCTTTTTCCGATCACACGATGCGCCCGCAACACGTGGCCGCCGTCACTTCTTCTCGGCGGCCTCGTCCTTCGGATCGACCTTGGGACAAACCGAAATCGTCGAGCGGGCGAGCTTCGCGTCGTCGCGCGATTTGTAGGGACCATCCGCGAAATAAATATCGCCCGCCACCACCGGATTGGAGGTGACGATGTCGCATTTGCCGGTGGCGTGATTGCCGGTTACCCAGAACATGCCGTCGGCAAAGCCGGCGGTTGTGGCGAAAGCCAAAAAGCTGCCCGCGAGCATCAAGCGTTTCATCGTTCTCGCTCCTTGACCGCAAACAATAGTCGGTTAAGCGCGCGTTAACGAGCAACGTTCCACCGCACAAATCAAGCGTTGAGATCGTGGTTAACTGCCGGGCACGCCGATCTATCGATTTGCAGCATGATCCGGAAAAAGGCCTGCCCCGCACTTGATGCGGGGTGGAAACCGGTCTTCTGAAAAGCATGCCCTCGGGCTCGACCCGAGGGATCATGCTCAAACAAGGCGATCAGATGTCGCGGCCTTCGACCTTTTCGCTGAGCTGCTTGACCAGCTCCGGCACCTTGTCCAGATGCGGGTTGATGGCGAGCGCCTTGCGGAAGGCGTCGAGCGCGCGTTTATCCTCGCCGAGATCCTGCATGATCATGCCGAGCCCGGCGAGCGCGCCAAAATGCCGGGGCTCTCGGATCAAGACCTGCTCGATGTCGGCGAGCGAATCCATGTAGTCGTTCTTCAGGTAGTACAGCGTCGCCCGCCTGTTCCAGGCTTCGGTGTAGTCGGGGCGAATCTTGATGATGGCATCGAGCAGCTTGATCGCGACATCCATCTGGTGCGCATCCATCGCGACCTTGGCGCGCGTCATCAACAGCGCCACGGTGTCGCTCGGGGTCTGCAGCCAGATCGCCCAGATCCGTGCTTCCACGTGCTTGGCGCTGGCTTCATCCGGCGCGGCCTTCAGCGCGCCGAACAGGAAGTCCAGCCCCTTGGCGCGATCAACCTTCGGGAGCTTGGCCGGTGCTTCCGGCGGCTTGCGTGGCGTGAGCGCGTGCGGATCGTCCTGCGCGAAGGCGAACGACGGGGCCATCGCCAGCGCCGCGGCGATCAGGAGGCTTCTCGGGAATCTCAACGCCATGTCAAAAGTCTAGACGCGGAACATCGCGCCGCAAAGCGCGCAATGCGTCAAAGACCTGTGAAGGCGAAAGTTTCGCGCGGACTTGAAAAAAGCCGCCAGATCAACCCTGCCGCGCCTTGAAGCGGCGCTGCACCTTGTTGATCACATAGACCCGGCCCTTGCGGCGGACCAGACGGTTGGCGCGGTGACGGCCACGCAGCGATTTCAGCGAGTTACGGACCTTCATGTCAAAATCCTTGCTTGCTTGTCGAAGGCCGTAGGGCCGAATTCTTGCAAAAATGGGATTTGCCCCGCCGACGGCAATCCGTCCGGGGACGGCGCGGTTTCTATCACCAAAGCCCCAAATGTCAATGCAAACAGGGCTTTCCGCGCGGGTTTGGGCCTCGGCCCTGCCTGATTGACCCGGCTGGCGAATTCGGCCGGAACCCAGGCCAGCAGCTTGATATTTCGCGTGCCCAAATTTGTTATATCGTATAATCAATTTGGGAACGCCAACAACTCGCCCCGGGAACCGAAATGCCCAAGCTGAAGCTGCCCGACATCGAAAAGGTCGTTGCGATCGACATCCACACCCATGCCGAGGAGCCCTGCGGCATGCATGGCGACGACGGCTATGACGATTTCCAGGCGCAGATGGCGGACTATTTCAAATCGCCGCACAAGCATCCGCCGACCGTGCCGGAGACGGCGGCGTACTATCGCGCGAAGAACATCGCCGCGGTGATCTTCCCGGTCGATGCCGAGCGCGAGACCGGCTTCCGCCGCTACAACAATTACGAGATGCTGGAAGTCGCCTCCGAAAATCTCGACGTCCTGATCCCGTTCGTCTCGATCGACCCGCACAAGGGCAAGCTCGGGGTGCGCGAGGCGAAAAAGCTGATCGAGGAATACGGCGTCCGCGGCTTCAAATTCCATCCGACCATGCAGGGGTTTTATCCGAACGATCGCATGGCCTATCCGCTCTATGAGGCGATCAACGACGCCGGCGCGATCGCGCTCTTCCACACCGGGCAGACCGGCGTCGGCAGCGGCATGCCCGGCGGCATGGGGATGCGGCTGAAATATTCCAACCCGATGTACATGGACGATGTCGCCGCCGATTTTCCGGATCTGAAAATCATCCTCGCCCACCCCTCCTTCCCCTGGCAGGAGGAGGCGCTGTCGGTCGCGACCCACAAGCCCAACGTCTACATCGACCTCTCGGGCTGGTCGCCAAAGTATTTCCCGCCGATTCTGGTGCGCTACATCAACTCGATCCTCCAGGACAAGATGCTGTTCGGCTCGGACTGGCCGGTGATCACGCCGGACCGCTGGCTGTCGGACTTTTCCAAGCTCGATATCCGCGACGACATCCGCCCAAAGGTGCTAAAGGCAAACGCACGGAAGATTTTGGGGATCTAGATTTGGATTGAAACGGTTCGGCATCGGAAGTTCACCTCTCCCCTTGTGGGAGAGGTCGGATCGCATCGCAAGATGCGATCCGGGTGAGGGGTTCAGGTCTCTCGATTGAGCGGGCCCCCTCACCCGGATTGCTTCGCAATCCGACCTCTCCCCGCTGGGGAGAGGTGTACTGAACTCGCTGACGGTCCAAGTCATCCAATTCAGCAAGCAAGGAGCGCGCGGTGACTATCCAAGCCGTTGTCTTCGACGCCTACGGAACCCTCTACGACACCCAGTCGGTGGCCGACGTCACCGAGGAAGCGTTTCCCGGCTATGGCGAGATCATCACCCAGGTCTGGCGTATCAAGCAGCTCGAATATAGCTGGCTGCGCTCGCTGATGCGGCGCTACGAAAACTTTGCAACGATTACACGCGATTCGCTCGCCTACACCTTGCGGATTCTTGGTCTGCAATACGAGGATGACACCTTCGCGCGCATCATCGACAGATATCTGCACCTCGACCTCTATCCCGACGCGCTGGCTGCGCTCGACGCGCTGAAGGACAGGAAGCTCGCGATCCTGTCCAACGGCAGTCCTGACATGCTCAATGCGCTGGTGAAGAACAGCGGCCTCGACCGTGTGCTCGAAGCGACCATCAGTGTCGATGCCAAAAAGATCTTCAAGCCGAGCCCGGAGGCCTACCTGCTGATCGAGGAGGAGCTCGGAATCGCACCCGCTTCAGTCCTGTTCGTCTCCTCCAATCCGTGGGACGCCTGCGGCGCCAAGGCGTTCGGCCTCAACGTCGCCTGGATCGAGCGGGTGACGCCGGAAGCGATGGCGCTTCTCTGCGTCAAGAGCGACTTGCTCCCGCCGCTGACCCTGTTTAAAGCGCTGCGCACGCAGATGGACGCACTCGGCGTCGAGATCGACCATCGCATCCGATCGCTGTCCGAATTGCCGAAAGTCGTTGCCTTCCATGAGTCTTGAATCCGTCCGCGCCTTCTTTGCCGAAAAAGCTCCCGACATATCCGTCATCGAATCGCAACAGAGCTCGGCAACCGTCGTGCTCGCGGCCGAGGCTTATGGCGTCGAGCCGGCGCGGATCGCCAAGACGCTGTCGCTGCGCGTCGGTGACCGCGTGGTGCTGATCGTGACCAGCGGCACCGCGCGCATGGACAACAAGAAGGTGAAGGCGCTGTTCGGCGGCAAGCCGAAGATGCTGGGCTTCGATGAAGTCGCCGAGATCACGGGACATGAGGTCGGCGGCGTCTGCCCGTTCGGGCTGAAGACGCCGCTCGCCGTCTATTGCGACGTCTCGATGAAGGCCTTCGATATCGTGGTGCCGGCCGCCGGCTCGACCCACAGCGCCGTGCGCATCGCGCCCGAGCGCATGGCGGCATTGACGTCGGCCGAATGGGTCGATGTGTGCGAAATCAGGACCGAGGCCTGATCGTCATCATAATCGACCGTCATCGTAATTGCTGGAACCAGGCGCGACACGCGAATGCGGCTGCGCGACGTGGCCGCGCTGCGATGGCACCTGTTGCTGCGGCGACATCCTGTTGTTGGACTCGAACACGGCGCGGCAGCCGTCCGACAGATTGGGCGTGTTCCGTCGCAGGCAGGCCGTGATCCGGTTCGCATCGGGAATCTGGTCGCTGCACAGCCGCCACACATCACCCGTGCACGCCATCTGCTGCTCCCAGGTTCCCCGATAGTCTTCCGCAGATGTCGGCGCGAGCGTGACGAGGACACTGCCGGCCGCCAGACCCAGGCTGAAGACAATCCGATGCGCGCGCATGTGCGATCCTTCCCGCTGACGTGATGAGGGCGTTCAGGGTTGGCTAATGAATGCGGCGCGCGAAGGTTTACCGGCACAACAAAACGTGAAGCAGGTTCCGCGTCGAAGCGGCGATGGACGCGCGCGATCCCGTTGCCTGTCGGGCAAATCACTTCGCGTCGCTTCGTTTTATCAGAAGCAAAGTCAAGCGCTCCGCGCAAAAATATTCTGCTTCCGTTTTTCGGAATATCATGATTTGTTTCGCCCATCCCGCTCCGGCAAGAGGGGCGTTTCGGCCGATCGTCACGAACGTGGAGCGGGATGCGATGG
>Ga0209166_10000069_pt1 | contig 139031 bp, 107 predicted proteins | sample Coa_R1_3_FD_187151 | JGI IMG/M metagenome (GOLD analysis project Ga0209166, IMG submission 187151) | Surface soil microbial communities from Centralia Pennsylvania, which are recovering from an underground coalmine fire - Coalmine... | ecosystem: Environmental > Terrestrial > Soil >... | reverse complement strand
ACCTCAAGTCAGCATTCGCAAATTGCAGACTTGTGGACCTCACAGCGGACGCGATTGAACTCTATTTGCGTGACCGGCTCCGCCAACGTGTCCGAATCAAGAGCCAGCGCGGTTACCGGGAAACGAACCTCCTAAAGCCTACAACCGTCCATCAGGAGTTCCGAGTCCTGCGGCGTATGCTCAATATCGCCGTTCGGAAAAGACTCTTGGCGGCCAATCCGTGTTCGGGAGTGGAGTTCCCAGTTGCCGTGAAGGGCATGTTTCGTCCTCACTACGTTCCATGGTCCGAACAGCAGCGTATCGAATCCCATGCTCCGGAATATCTTGCCAATATTGTGCGGATCATTACGGAGACTGGCCTCCGAATCTACAAAGAACTCACGCCCATGAGAAAAGACAATGTGGATTTGGCCAACGCTGTTGTTTGGATACCCGATTCTAAAACCCCAAACGGAATCGCTGAGGTTCCACTAACCCCTTTGGCCGTTCAGGCTTTTCAACGCCAGTTTGCCATTTCTGGCGATGGTCCGTTCCTCTTTCCCAGTGACCTCAATCCGTCGGGGCACCACAAGAACCTACGGAAGGCTTGGAAGAGAACGCTGTCTAGAGCCAAAGTAACGTACTTTCGCATCTACGATCTCCGTTCGACCTACGCGACCAGGTTGAGCGCGGGTGGAGTAGCCGACGAATGGGTCACACAGATGCTTCGTCAGGGAGATGCGCAAGTCTTTAAGAAGTATTCGCAAATGAAACTCCAGATGAAGCGCGAAGCTCTGGAGAAAATCAATCGTCAAGCCAACGAGATGCAGGTGTTGGGCGCACCGGCGTTATGCACAGCCATTATTCAATAGCCTCATTCGTGCACAGTTCGTGCACAGTCGAGGGCGAAAATGATGGTTCGGATTAGGAGTAAGGTTGGAAAGTGCTTTAGAATGAATAAAGCAGTCACTGTCGGGGCGTAGCGCAGCCTGGTAGCGCGCCTGCCTTGGGCGCAGGAGGCCCCCGGTTCAAATCCGGGCGCCCCGACCACTTTATGTTTTTTGTTTTCCATTACTTAGAGATCATTATCTTCTTGCTTCTGCCTTTGTGAATTTCTCGGAGGCAGGAGGTCGGTTTTTGCAAGTCATTTAATCTCCATTGCTTCGCCGCACCGCTAGCAGGCAAGAACTGAAAAAGGCCGTAGCGCCATTCAGAATTTATTGAATTAACGCAACATAAAAAGGGCTCATGGGACGGGTGAGGGGAAACCTGGGAGGACCTTGCGCACTTTTCGTTAATCATTCTTGTAAAAGACACAGCGAGGTAGTGCTCCCCACTCAAACTAGACTAGCGAATTCAGTATGATTCAGGGCCTCCAAACAGGAGGCAGCAATGAGCAGGAAACCACGCGTAGATCGGTCCCCGGAAGAGAAGTGGCAGATCGTGCAGGAAGGCATCAAGAGCGGGAACGTCTCGGAGACGTGCCGGCGTCACAGCGTTGCTCCGGTGTTTCCCGTGGACAAGCTGCGTTAGAAGTCGTCATGGAATGCCACTTCCCCTTTGACCGCGACTTGATAGGCAGATACGCGCCGCTCGAAGAAGTTCGTAAGTTCCTGCACGTCCTGGAGCTCCATGAATCCGAAGGGATTCTTCGAACCAAACGCTGGGGCGATCCCGAGCGCTTCCAGGCGGCGATCCGCGACGTATTGCAAGTACTCCCGCATGTCGGTTGGGGAAAGCCCACTCACACCAAGACTCAGGACATCGTCCGCGAAGGCCATCTCGCACTCCACAGCGTCTTCCAGCATGGCGGTTACGCGTTGCTCCATGTTTTTGTCAAACAAGGTAGGCTCCTGCTCTCTTACGGTGCGGCTCACTTCCAACGCGAATTGGATGTGGGCACTCTCGTCACGGAAGACCCAGTTGGTGCCCGTAGCAAGCCCGTGTAACAACCCACGCGACCGGAGAAAATAGACATAGGCAAAGGCTGCAAAAAAGAACAGACCTTCAATGCAGCAGGCAAAGCAGATGAGGTTCAGAAGGAAATTGCGACGGTCTTCGAGCGATCGGATCTCCGTGAGTTGGTTGATGGAATCGATCCACCGGAAACAAAACTCCGCCTTCTTGCGAATCGATGGAATATTCTCGACTGCGTCGAACGCCTTCTTGCGTTCCTCGGGCTCAGATATGTATGTGTCCAGGAGGGTCAGATAGAAGTCCACGTGCTGGGCTTCTTCAAAGAGCTGACGCGACAGATACATGCGGGCTTCCGGTGAATTGATGTGCTTATAGAGATTGAGCACCAGATTGTTCCCGACAATCGAATCCCCCGTCGCAAAGAATGCCACGAGGCGATTGATGAGGTGCTGCTCGGCGGGCGTCATGCGTTCCCGCAAGTCAGCCAAATCCGTTGAAAAATCCACTTCCTCGACGGTCCACGTATTTTTGATGGCCGCTTTGTACTGTTCGTAGAAGACCGGGTACTTCATCGGCCTGAGAGTCAGATCAAATCCTGGATCGAGAATCATGTGTAGCTCCTTTTCGAAATTTTTCTATTGGCAGGCGTCGCAGGTTTCGGGATTTTCCAGAGAGCAAGAGACGGACTGAGTGGCAGAGACCGGAACCGTTGTTTTGGCGATTTCCGTAGCGGGACGGGAACGCAGGTAGTAAGTGGTCTTGAGACCCTTCTTCCAGGCGTACATATACATGGAGGAAAGCTTTCCGATGTTGGGACTCTGGACGAAAAGGTTTAGCGATTGGCTTTGATCGATAAATGCTCCACGGTCGGCCGCCATGTCGATCAGCGAGCGCATGGGAATTTCCCACACCGTGCGATAGATGGTCCGAATTTCCTCTGGAATCTCGGAAATATTTTGGATGGAACCATCGGACATTTTTAGGCGGTTCCGCATATCCTCGTTCCACAGACCAAGCTTTTTGAGATCGAGAACCAGATAACGGTTGATCTGGAGAAAGTCGCCGGACAGCGTCTCCCGCTTGAACAAATTTGAAACCTGCGGTTCAATGCACTCGAAAGCTCCTACGATTGATGCAATCGTTGCCGTGGGTGCAATCGCGATGAGCAGCGAGTTACGCAAGCCAACGGTGCGAATTCGCCTTCGCAGTTCCTCCCATCGCGCCGCATCCGCCGGTCGAACTCCCCAAACGTCCATCTGCAGGGCGCCCTCCGCGGCGCGTGTTTCCGCGAATGCAGGATGAGCCCCGAATTCCTCGGCAAGACCGCAAGAAGCGTCCAAAGCGTGAAAGTAGATTTCTTCTTGAATACGCTTTGAGAGCTGCCGCGCTTCTGGCGCGTCGAAGGGTAGCCGCAGAGCGAAAAAAACATCCTGCAACCCCATGACGCCCAAACCTACCGGCCGCCACTTGCGATTCGAATCGCCAGCCGGGGCAATCGGATAGAAATTGATGTCAATCACACGATCGAGAAATTTCACCGCTGTACGGACGGTTCTGGCCAGTTTCTCGAAATCGAATTGCCCCGCCGAAACGTGCTTTCCGAGATTAATCGAGCCGAGATTGCACACCGCGGTCTCTTGACGCGAACTGACTTCCGTTATCTCCGTGCAGAGATTGGAGAGATGCACGACGTTGGTAGGCTTGGCCGTCTGATTCGATTTCAAGTTGCAGGCGTCCTTGAAAGTCATCCATCCATTTCCGGTCTCCGCGAGAACCTTCATCATTCGTGCGTAGAGATCCCGCGCCTTAATTTGACGAGTAAACAGACCTGCTTGCTCAGCCTTAACGTAGGCGGCTTCGAACGCTTGGCCGACGAGATCGGGAAAATGTGGAACAACTTTTGGGTCGAAGAGGGACCAGACTTCATCCGCTTCGGCCCGCTTCATGAATAGGTCCGGTATCCAATTCGCCAGATTGAGGTTGTATGTGCGCTGCGCGTTGTCTCCCGTATTCTCGCGCAGTTCCAGGAAGTCTTCGATGTCCGCGTGCCATGATTCCAAATAAACGCAGCACGCGCCCTTGCGCTTTCCACCTTGATTGACAGCAGCCACCGAAGAATCGAGAGTCTTCAGCCACGGTACGATTCCCTTGCTATGGCCGTTTGTTGCTCGAATCAATGAACCGCGCGAGCGAACGCGATGATAGGCGAGGCCAATGCCACCGGCGAATTTCGAGAGCAAAGCTACATCCTTGTATTTCTCATAGATTGCTTCGAGATTGTCAGCCGGCGAATCGAGCAAATAGCAGGAAGACATCTGTGCATGGCGCGTGCCGGAATTGAACAGCGTCGGCGAACTGGGCATGTAGTCGTGCGCGGAGATCACCCGGTAGAACTCAACCGCTTCCTGGACGGTCTGCGAAAGACCGCAAGCCACACGAAGGAAGAATTGTTGAGGCGTTTCGATGGCTTCGCGCGTTTCCGGATGGCGGAGCAAGTAGCGGTCGTAGAGGGTGCGCAAACCGAAGTATTCAAAAAGCTCGCCACGCGTGTCATCAATCGCGTCATTCAGCTTGCGCGAATTCAACGCGACGAAGGCGGCGGTGTCTTTCGAAACCAGACCGTGCTGCCTACCCGTAGCAATGGATTGAGAAAAGGAGTGAATGTCCTGAGTGGCAACTTCCTTGGCGATGAAACCATCAAGCAGACGCGCCGCGAGCTTCGAATATTCAGGCTCTTCCGCAATGAGCGACGCAGCGGTCTGAATCGACAGAAGATCGAGTTCCTTAGTGGTGGCGCCGTTGAAGAGTCCGCCGATAGTCTTGCTCGCAATGCGAATCGGGTCCACGAAACGCAGACCTTCGCAGCAACGCTCTACGGCGCGCACAATCTTGTTTACGTCGGCAGGCTCAAGTGATCCGTTGCGCTTGCGAACCTGCATCTGGGATGCATTGGATGAAAGAGGAAACGGAACTACGGGCTGAACACTTCCAACGCGAACGGCAGTTGCCATGAATGCCTTTTCCGCCAAACACAAAAGGGAAAGGAGATGAAATGGAAAAAACCGAAAGACGCCAGTTCATCGCCAACCTCCCCTCGGAGGCTCGCTCGATTTTCACGCCGGGTTTGGCGTGGTTACTGGCAGGTCTTCGGACTTGCAGGCGTGGCCGATCAACGTCGTCGGAGTTTCTACTAACCCATCTTCCCGGTTTCAGAGAAAACCAGTGGTATTTGGGTGTTCGATCCTGCTTACCGCTGCGGGGCAGTCCCGGATTCGCACCGGGTTCCCTTTACACGTTCCCCCAGGGAACGTCACCAGCAAACGAGCCACAAGATAGAGTGTCGTCCGCTCCCTGTCAACCAAAATGTTGCGATTTCGTAACAACTAAGGAATTTCGAAGGGGGAGACTCGCCCAATCGCTTTCCCAATGACCGCCTTCGCGTGGTCGCGACGCTCAGTCGACGCGGAATGAATTCGCCAATTTTCCAGATGAGGGATGCGGAATCACAATACGCGCTTGGACACCATGTTCTTGCACCCCACCCCAGAACATGGGAACAACTTGGGAACAAACATTGACGAATACCGTGCAAAACCGTGATGCACGCCATAGGAAAATGCTAGACGAACCAACTACTTAGCGTTTCTGCTCTTGCCTTGGGCGCAGGAGGCCCACCGGTTCAAATCCGGGCGACCCGACCACTTGCTCCTTTGTTTTCACTGCACTGTTCTTGAAACATTTGTGGCAGAGACCAAACTAATGGTGCACGGTCTCCCACGCCAACCCGCCACTGCGCTTCCGACTCAAGAGTCTTTGGAGATCTTCTCGCCTCAGATTTCTAAGCTGCGTGTCACCGAAAGCCGGAATTAAATGCCCGTCGAGCACATAGCGATAGTGTTTCTGGGTTGCGTATTTCAGCGTTGGCAAGATCACAGGCATCCAGTCATTCTTCACAAAATCCGAGAATGTATGCGTGGATTGTTGTCGAGCATCGCCACTGGTGAGTGCTCTTAACTTCTGAGACAGCACCAGCATTGCTTGGCGGCGTGTCGGGTGTTCGACAACCTGCCCTCCTTTCGCACGCTGGTCGCGCCTTCCCCTCGGGAAGCAAAAACGCAGATGCAGTCTCCTCCATGATCGTCCCCACTGCAGATTCAGGTCTTTACCTTATCTAGGATCCCGGACGTTCGCACCCTTACTTATAGAAGGAGGCTCAACCGATGAGGAAACCTAACTCAGACGTTACGAACAAAGCCATAGATCGAATCCTTGAACTCTCGGCCGCTGCGCAAATACAACGACGGGGGACGGTTAAGAATTCTGCGAAGTTTCACAATCTGACCGGAGCGATAGCAGCCTATGGAAAACTGCTCGGGATTCTCGCGGCACTGCAACATCTGGAAGAATTCCACGCAATAATTGGCCAACAGAACGTGCCCGGCTGCATTGCAAGGATTTAGTTGAGGAAAGGCTGATCCAACAAGTGGCGCAAGAATTGTCCCATCTGCCGGCAAGCGCTGGCAAAGGAACATCCCATAGAGACGGTGCTTGGTTCGTGTGGCAAGTACGCCTGGAAGGGCTCGGCAGCCATGTATAAGAGCTTTTTTGGTTTGCGCGACAATCCTTTCAATGTTAATCCGGACCCGCGATTCCTGTACTTCACTCCGCAGACGCAAAAAGCGCTGGCTGAGCTCACCTACGGAATTCAGAGCCGCAAGGGCCTTATTCTGCTCACCGGTGAGGTGGGCACGGGTAAGACAACGCTGATCAACTGCCTGCTCGACTGGCTTCGTCACCAGAAAATACCGACGGCGTTTATCTTTAATTCCCGCCTGAGCGTCGACCACTTGTTTGAATTCATACTCACCGATTTTGGCATCCCCATAGATAGTCAGATAAAGAGCAACATGCTCATGCAGCTAAACACATGGCTGATCGAATGTTTTCGCGCAGGCGAAAGCCCTGTGCTGATCATCGACGAAGCGCAAGGCTTGTCGTTCAAGTTGCTGGAGGAAATCCGGCTCCTGCTCAATTTGGAGACTGCCTCCGAAAAAATGCTGCAAATCGTGCTTGCGGGTCAGCCGGAGCTTGAAGACAAACTCAAGCGGCCTGAACTTCGGCAACTCCGGCAGCGAATTACGCTCCGATGCAACACTAGGCCACTCGCTCTTGCGGAGTCCCGCGCTTACATCACGGAGCGGCTGCGTATCAGCGGTGCCACGGGAGACCCGATCTTTACTTCCGACGCGATGGACGCCGTGCATTTTTATTCGCAAGGAATTCCCCGCGTGATAAACCTCCTCTGCGAACACGGGCTCACTAATGCTTTTGCCGAGCATTTCCGTCCGGTGCCGGCGCGGATGGTCGAAAAAGCCGCACGGGAGTTCTCCTTGGACGAAGGTCGGCAGTTCACGAAGAAAGAAGCAAATTCTCAGGCGCCGTCTCGCGCCACCTCGCACCTTGAATTGACGGCATTTGATGCGATCGAGGAGTCGGCACCGACCGCGAGGAACAGTAGTGTTACAACGGCTTGGCATCGTGAACTGATTTCGGCTTCACTGGCGAATTCGAATTGTGCCGCCGAGGCAAAATCGAACGAGAGCGCGCTGGGTTCGGACTCGATCGCGCGCGCTTCTGGCATCGCTACTCCGCTCAATGCGGAAACGAAGCCAAATCAGTTGACATATCTAACTAGCGATTCGCTTCATGTGATCCGTTCAAGAACTGAGGACAAATCGTCATCGGCGACAAAACGTGGCGCAATTTCCAATGCACAAAACCGCGCACCAACGATGGATACGACAAGCCGGCTTCCCCGCAGCTCTCGTCAGCCAGCGATTCACGCACTGCTTCGTTCATGGAAATCATGGAGCTCTTGGTGGGGGACTGGGTTCTGGCCTGCCTTTTCTTTAGCGGAATGGTCGCGCGCGTTCCTCGTACCTCTTCAAAAAATCAGCCAGGCATTGCGGCGTTTGAAGTGTGAGTTCAAGAGCGATTGGATTGCCATAATCAACGCCATGCGTGGCCAGAGACGAAAATCCACACCCACACGGTTCACTTGGGTCTCCGTTCCTCCAAGACGCACTCAAGTTCGACAGAACTGGCAAGCTGCTCGAAGACGTCGATAGAACGTTCTATGGAGGAAGAGTCGTATCGGTGGATTGTCAGATTACAGCCCCGGTGGCCATGGATTATTCGGCGGTATGCTCTGTTTCCGTGATTTTAAGAAGCAGTATCGCAAAGTCAGAGACAAGTCTGATTTGTTCAAGCTCATGGGAGCCGTGGGCAAGCCTCTTTTTGTGCAAGAAACATCCTTATGCCCTCAGTATGAAAAACGTGAATATAGAACTGGATACAGCGGTTGGGCAACTCAACTCACGAAAAGCCGCGTTACCGGACAAGTGCCAGCCATTAACCAGAAACGGGGTTCTCTGAAATCTCGCTCATCGATCGGCCCCGGGATGTGGGCCGCGGCGCAAGTTTGTTCTAAGATCGAATGGTGCCACCAAGATTTTCGTTCTCTGCGTTGTGGATGGGATTTTTGTTCGTCCTGGCCTGGCCGTTGCTTTGTCGCGGGCAGCTGCAACATTCCGTCGAGCAAGCCTTGCCTGGCTCTGCCGGCACGATTGTTGTAGTTGACGTCGCGTCCGGCAAAATTCTCGCCGCGAAAAATCTAGAGCTTGCAGCACAGGAACTGGTCCGCCCCGGATCCACGCTAAAGCCATTTGTTCTGTCCGTGCTCCTTCAGAAGAAACGAATCGACTCGAAAGAAAAATTGGTTTGCAGGCGCCCGCTGTGGATCGGATCCCTGCGAATGGATTGCAGCCATTCGAACCTCGTGACGCAATTGAACGCGGAGGATGCGATCGCCTATTCCTGCAATTCGTACGTGGCGGAAGTAAGTCTGCGATTGCGGCCGGGGGAACTGGCAGAGGCGTTGCGGCGAGTCGGGTTGGATTCGCCCACAGGCCTGACCAAGAATGAAGCAATGGGGCGCATCGAACGGACTCACACACAAGAAGAGATACAACTGATGGCATTAGGCTTGCGAGGAATTGAAGTGACGCCGCTCGAACTTCTGATGGCATATCGAAACCTGGCCTTGCGCAAAAATGAAAAGGGTGACGGTCCCCCAAGCGAGATCTTTCGGGGCCTGGAGCATGCAGTGGCTTATGGAACCGCGCACGCTTCAAACGTGGATGGATGGAAGGTTGCCGGAAAAACAGGGACCGCGACATCCGCGCCTGGTTCCCCCACGAACGGACTTTTTGTTGGATACGCACCGGCAGACAATCCGGAAATTGCGATCGTGGTTTACCTTGCTCGCAGCCGCGGCCTGGATGCGGCGGCGGTGGCACAGCCCGTGCTATCAGAATACTGGCAACTGAAGAAGAAGCCGTGAAGCCGTCACTGACGATCCCCATTGCGATGTTGCTTCTGCCATCGTTGTTGTGTGCGGAGGACGTGCGAGTAAGGCTCCGCACGGCGCATCCTCCGGCGTCGGTGACGATCCGGTCGACGGAAGGCACACTGCGTTGGAGAAGGTGTCTCACCTGCGAGGAACAGAGTGGCTCGAGTCTAACCATTATGGCTTCGGCTAAGAGCACCCCGCCGGAAGGGAACAATGATCCGGAATTCTTTGTCACCGGGCGATATGAATTGAATTCGGATGGTGCGCCCAGCTTTTACTCTCAGTTCCCGCTGCACGTACGCGCGAAGTCCGGAATTCTGCTGATCGTGGTGACGATGCCGCTGGAGGAATACGTTCAGCATGTCCTCATGGCGGAAAGCGGCGACTTTAGAAATCAAGAATCGATGAAAGCCATGGCGATCGCGACGCGAACCTACGCAACGCGGTTTGCCCACCAGCACAAGAACGAAGGATTCGATTTCTGCGATACGACGCACTGCCAAGTGTTTCATTGGAAAGAGGCTAACGACCGAATCCGAAACGCAGTGAAAGCCACAGAAGGAAAGACCGTTGCATATCATGGAGAGGCCGCGTCCACTTACTTTCACCAGAATTGCGGTGGAACCACAGCGGCAGCGAGCGAAGCGTGGGCGCAGGTTGCCGAACCGTATTTGACTGTTCACACCGACCCCTATTGCCTGGTCAACGGCGAATTGAAGTGGGAAACCTCACTGACGCGTGAAAAGATTAGCGAAGCGCTGCGGTTATCGGGCATCGAATCACCTGCTACGTGGAATCATTTGGAAATCCGTACGCGCGCGAAGAGCGGTCGGGCGCAACTGTTGTTTCTGACCGGCGGCTCCGGCAATTTGTCCCTCTCCGCTTCAACTCTTCGTTTTGCGGTCAACCGCGCTTTTGGCTGGAACAACATTCGAAGTGATCTGTACGACGTACGTGATTCGGGCGACAACGTTTTGTTTTCCGGGCGCGGTGCTGGACACGGCGTCGGTCTGTGCCAGGCCGGCGCAGAAGAGATGGCAAGGCAGGGGAAAAACTTCCGCGAGATTTTGAGTTTTTATTATCCAGGAACGGAAATCCAGGAATCGGCGCAGGAAAGCTGGGAAAAGCGGTCGGATGAACAGCTTGAATTGTTGAGTACTCGTCCTGATATGGATTCCGAAATTATTCCGCTTGCGAAACGCCTTTTGCGGGAGACGGAAGCGAACCTCGGGTGGAAACTTTCCTTTCAGGTGCGGCTGCAGATTTATCCAAGTCTGGACAGCTATCGAAATAATACCGGGCAGCCTGGATGGGTCGCCGCATCAACGCGGGGACGGACGATCCGTTTGCAACCGATGGCGGAGCTTCGCAAGCATGGTGTGCTCGAAGCGACGCTGCGCCATGAATTAATTCATTTGTTGGTTGAATCGCGTGCCACCGGGAATTTGCCGCCGTGGTTCCGCGAAGGATTGGTCCTGTATCTGGCGGACGCTGAGGGCGCGGGGATCGGCTCTCCAGTAATACCGGTTGGTCAAATCAATGAGATTCTCACCAAAGGTGGCACGCAAGAAAATTCGAGGCAGGCCTACCACTCCGCGCAGAAGATTGTCGCGAGCCTCGTGCTCAAGTACGGGAAACAGAAAGTACTAAGCTGGTTAAGCGCCGGTCTGCCGGTCGATATCGTCGCGAGCGTCGGCGGTGGCGGCGCCGCAGCGCCCGACCATTGAGCAGGAAAAAATCCACGCGAAGAGCGCGAGCAGATAGGAAATAACGCCGCGCCAGATCAGGCTTACAGTTTCGTGCCGCAGCGTGGACGTACGAAAATCCGGCGTCCAATTCATGATTTTTCCCGTTGCATAGACGCCCAATACAACAGCAGCGGCAATCACGGCCCAATAGACAATTTTTGTTACACAGCTTTTCCAGGATGCGAATCCCCGCGCTCCCAATCCACGAAAGCCGTTCGAGGAAGTACTGGCGAGCAATGGTAGAAAGAGGCTCGGAACCAAAATCCATTGCAATATAAATAGTCCGGCATTCACGAGCGCCTGGTAGGTTGGAAGCAGTACCACTTTGCGTATAAACAATGGCGAGTTCGAGCGCAGGTAGTTCGGGAGACTGTCCTCGTACCTGTCCAAGGATCCTGCGAGATACCATGCAAGCCCCAGTATCGCCGCGACGATAAAAATGGCCGGTAAATTCCGCGCGGTGTTTCGGAATGTTTTCGGCAGTGTGATGCTGTTGTCTTGTGTCTGCGCTGAAAAATAGCTCAAACTTCCACCATGCAGCACGAGCGTGAAGGCAAAGAGGAGCAGCGCAACAATAGAATTCAGCGCGAGGTACCAAATGTTGGACACCGGGATGAACAACCACAGCGTGAAAACGCCAAACAACGCGAGATTTGCCGCAAACTGGATGAGCCAAACCCTCCAGTTTTGGAAACATCCCTCGAACGCTTCAATCGCCACAGAAACTCTGGCCATCACTTGACCTCCATCGAGGCGGCGTCGCTGGTAGCAAAGATAGATGGCTGATACATGGGCTGGACCATCGCCGGGCTCACCTGAAATTTGCCGGGATTAACGATCTTCAGCAGATAAACATACTGGTGCTGGCCCTTAAAATATTCCTGGAAGATGGCGGCGCGGTCGTCATGGAATTCGCGCCGCGTATACCAGTATCCCCACCAGCTCGGACGTTCTTTGAGCTCATATAGATCGTCACGAGCGATGAACTCCGCGCCCGCTGGAATGGGATCTTCCATCAGCAGGTAGCGCCACTCTCCTCCGGCAACTGTCACACGAACAGCGAGAATGTCGCCGACGTGTAATTCGGAATTGAGTGGATCGGTCCTGTAAACAATCTTGGAGCCAGACGACTCCGGCGTAAGCCGGAAGTAGTCGCGGGTAATGTTGAGTGAAAGATTGTTGTTTTGCACCAGACGCTTGTCATTGGAATAAAAAGCCGCGCTGGTTGACCAATAGAGTCGTCCGGGGCCGGACTTGCGAATGCGGATTTCATTTGCGCCAGGATGGAGCTGCGAAGCAATCAGATGAAAAGTTGGCTGCACTGGATTAAGTCCGTCGGCGGCCGTGAATTGTTTTGCGGAGACCGGTGTGCCGTTGACGGATAGTTCCGCGCGAAAATTCGCGTCGAATTCGTGACTCGCCTTCAAGTACTCGGTGAGTCCGAAGACCACCATGGCGGTTTGCTTGGTGCTGTCCCAGAAATACCCACCATTGCGGTGGCTGACGAGCCAGAACGCGGCTTTCGGGAGCAAGGGGCTTTCCGGACTGACGAGACTCAGCAGCCGCACCGCGTAGGCCGTCGTTTCCGCGCCATCATCGAGCGCGAATTCCATGAAGTAATCATAAGTGGCAGGCCAGGAGGCTTCCCGATCCGTGACCACCGCGGCGGATTCGATCGATCTCGCGATTTCTTTTGCGCGGTACAGGTCGCCCGTTGCATGAAGCGCAAGCCCCAGCATGGAGAGGCCCTGCGATGTCATGGAAGAGCGTTTTGTCCACGCGGATTGAATTTCTTCGGTTGTGCTTGCGCTGTTGAGGGCGAGTGCGTACACGACGTAAGCCCGCAGATCATCGCGCATATTGGGATGATTAGCGAGCGCGCCATGCAGATATTTTTCGGCGCGCGACAGCGAAGTGGAATCCACACCGTATCCCGCGGCCTGAGCCTGTGCGAACCCGCTCACCACGTAAGCGGTCATAAAGACCTGGCTTTCATCGTCTTTCCACCAGCCCCATCCGCCGTCTTCGTGCTGAAAGTCTTTCAAGCGATCCATGCCGGCCCTGATTTTCTTCTCAAGTTCAGGCGTGTCCACGCTTTGCGGCAACTTCAAATCCTTGAGCGCTTTTGCCACCACAATGTTGGGCAGGAAGCTGGACATGGTTTGTTCCGTGCAGCCATACGGATAGCTGGTCAAGTAATCTAGCGCCGAGAAAATACTTCCCGCGTAGGACGAACTGAGGACAACGTCCACCGTAGGCGCGCTTTGGTCAAAATTAGCGGGCAGGTTAACCTGCACTTTGTCTTCCTGTTCCGGCAACGCCTGGGAACCGGATTTCGCGTCCGTTATTTTTACGCCCACCGGCGTGATGGGCAGCGTAAGCTCCATCGCATCCGACTCTTCATTTGTGAGGGCTTTGGCGGTCAGAACGGATTCGTGTTCGGATTTCGCGCGGACGCGCCAATCGAATTTCGCCTCACCCCTGCTGGGAACCGTCACCTGCCCTGAGGCGGGCGATAGAAGTTCGAGTCCGCTCGCGTCCAGGGAAACTTGCACTGTTTTCTCGCTCATCAGGTAGTTATGAACGATCGCGGAGACTGTCACCTCATCTCCCTGGCGGAAGAAACGAGGGACGACCATGCGGACCATCAGGTTCTTGCGAACGATTACGTTGTTTGTTGCGCTTCCGACCTTGGTATCGAGCGTGGCGCCTCGAACTGTCGCGCGCCAGCTCGTCAAGGAATCTGGGAATTCGATTTGCGCATCCGCATGACCGTTGGTGTCCGTGCGCACGTCCGCGAGCCAGAGCGCCGTGTCGGGAAATAGCTTGCGGACTTTGGGCTGAACCGGAGTTTCCGGTTTCAGCTGGGCCAATGCTCGGGGTGTGTTTTGCGCTCGGTATGCAAGGAACATTTCTCTCTTGCCGGCCTCGCCGCTGAAATAGAAGCCGAGCGAGGATTCCGTCGAAACCCGGTCGTAAACCGGACCATAAAAGAATTGGTGAATGTCACCACTCTGATCGGGATAGATCGAATAGATCGCTTCATCCACCACGCCAATGCTGAACTCACCGACGACTGGCTTGCCGTCGTTATCGCGGACTCGCAAGGCGTAACTTCCCTTTTGGCCAGGTTGAAACTGCTTTTGCGAAGGTTGAATATCAATCTGCAGCTGTTTCTGTACGGCCGGCACTTTCAGATTCCGGCTGGATTGATAAAATTTGTTGTCCTTCCAAAACGCAACCGCCACGAAAACGTTTGGCTGATTCTCGCCTTGAATCGGAACGTCAATGGAGGCCGACGGCGAGGTTGCGTGAATCACGCGTTTGGACTGAACCGTTCGCCCTTCCGTTGTGACAAGCAAATAGGCCTCCGGCATTCCGGTCAACACTGCCACATGCGCCGTTTCGCCGACTTTGTATGACTTTTTATCGGCCAGCATGCGGATTTCGCGGCCTTCGCTGTAGCTCCAGCCCTGATCCGAATTCGGAATCCATATCCAGGTGGACCCGGTCACATCCCGGGCTTCGGGAGTGCGAGCGGTGACGCGAAGGGAAAGTCCCCCCGTTTCCTGCGTTGGAATCTGTACGGAAGCCGCGCCGGTCGCGTCCGTCTCCACGTTTTGCGATACAAGCACTGCCTCCTGTTGCGAACGTGACCAGTTGCTATTGCGAACCAGCTCAACGCGAGCGGACGTGCGGACTGGTTTTCCATCGTAGTCCTTTGCATACACCGTCGCACGGATGGTTTCGCCCTTCTGAAAGAAGTAGGTTTCCGTGGAAACGCCGACAAGAAAACTGCCGTACGTTGCAATCACGGCGTTCCGCCCGGAAATCTCGCGATTGCCTTCGTCGGTTACGCGTGCTTCGATGCGATAGCGCACGTCAAAACGCCGGTCGTTGATTGTCGTGGGTACTTGAATCTTCAGACGGCCGTTCGCGTCCAGTTTCCCGCTCTGTTCGAGGGTCTGTTCGCCGCCGTAATCGTAATCTTGTTCATCTCCTTCGCCTTGGGCGTCACCGCTGCCCATCTCGTCTTCGTCGCGCTCAAAAAGGGGAGACCAGTAGATCGACGTGTGAACCACGTATTTGACATTCGCATTTGCCACGGGTTCGCCAAAGAAATAACGCGCTTCGATGGTTGCCTCGATGGAGTTTCCCTGCAAGATTCTGTTTTTCGCCGGAAGCACTTTTACTTCGTATTCGGGTTTTTTGTACTCTTCCACATGGAAACCCCCGCTGATTTGAAAGCGCTGGCCGCCTGCGTTGCTCACGCTGATGGCGTAATAGCCGAGCGCAGCATCCATGGGAAGGGTAAAGTCGGCGTGAATTGAGCCAAATTGGGATACCGCGAGCGTGGTTTGCAGCACGGGCTTGCTGTTCGGGTCTTCGATCAGCACTTGCACGTTGCTTCCGGCGGGAATTTTGAACTGCTCCCCCTCGCGGGTGCGCAGGATCGCCTTGAAATGTGCCGTGTGGCCGGGACGGTACACGGGACGATCGGTATAGATATAGCCAGTCCAATCACTTTCCGGATCGCTGCTCAAATTGTAGGAGTAAGGAGTTACAACCGCGACGTCATCACCATGCGCGGCAAGAACCCGCACGTCGGTGTACCTGCCTTGCGGAATTGAAGTTTGGACGAGGCCTGATGCGTCCGTTTTAAACTGAGTATTTTTCTTCTGCTCTGTCCACAATTGCACGACGGCGTCGGACACGGGCGCGCCTGTCCGGCGATCGGCGGCGAAAACAAGTACTTGCCCCGGAGAAACTTTCGTCACCGCGCCAAGTTCCGTGACCAAAACGACGGTGTAAGCGCGCAGGGCGCCGTCCGTTGCTTCCACAACGTAAACGCCTTTTGCGAGCGAAGGTACGGGGATCTGATTGGTCTCGGAATAGAAGTGGTGCGGCATTTGCTGACGCCAGCGGGCCACCAGCTGCGAACTATTCAGCACCGGGACCTGCGCAAAAACATCGGCGACCGCCGCGTTGCTTTTGTGAGTGTCCGCCTGCGACTCACGGATATGAGCGCGCGAACGCCTCGAGAACTGCATCCGGAAAAAGTCACGAAGGGCGACCCAGAGGTCGTGTTTCCAATCGTGAAAACGCTCCAGAAAAGTGCGCTTGTCGATATTTTCGTGGGGCGAAACGTGCCCGAATTCGTGAACATTGTCCAGTCGGTCGAAAAACGCGACGGGATCCTTGACCTTATAAACTCGGAACTCCAGGGCCTCCACGTTGGTCGAGTAAACCCGAATGCCGACTTTTTCATCGGGAAGAAACGTCTTGTTCGTGGAGACCGAGAAATAAGCGTTTGGCGTCTGCGCTTCTCCCGAAACGGCAAAGAGCGAGACTGCTGCGAAAAACAGGCGGGCCATGAATTTCGAACGCACTAGTTGGTCTCCCTGAGGATGTTCCATCTATAGACACCGAGAAAATTGCCGTTGCCCGCCACGGGCCGCCAACGAGGCGACGGGTGCTGCAGGAGTTCTTCCATAGTCAGTCTCCGCATCTCTCCTGGGCGGCCGTTGATCGGACCCGTGTGATAGACCACGACGCTTGAGGAACCCTGAACGCTGCCATCGCCGTTCCATTGGCTGGGACCGATGAAAATCATGGAGTGGAACGGCGAGTTCTGATCAAGTTGACGGTAAAAAAGGATGTCGCCGGGCAGCGCCGCCCGAATGTCTTTCGAAACGAAATGGGTGTTCCACTGTCGCAACGAATTGGCATCGGCGAATTCTGAAAATGTGCCGTCGGAAAGATCTCTCTGTCGAAATGCGCCCGGCCGAACCCGGAAAAGAGATGCGCGCAGCGGTGTCGAGGGATAGTGGTACTTTTGAACGGAAGCCAACGACGCCGGTGGCGCCACTCGGTTTTCGCGGAGCCACGCCGCTGTATGCTCGTGCAACGCGTTTCGGTACGAATACCGGATCAGCGCGGCGCAATCGTTTATTTCCGCGGGGACTTCGCTCGGTGGACGGAGCGCCTGATACTCCGCGAAAAGTGTGAACCAACCGCGAAATGCATGGCGATCCTGGGCTGAGTCCAGGCGGAGGAAGTCTGGAGTGCCATCGTTGAAAGAATCGCGTGCCAGCGCACTAGGGATTTGCCGCGGCATCGGAGATCCAGCGCGCGAGATCTGTTGGAATTCCGGCGCGCCTGCGACGGCCGGAAAAGCCAGCAGCAAACTTCCAATTAACATTGTGATCTGACACGCCAAAGCGAATCCTCACACCTGCTAACAATTTCCACAGCGTCCAACAGTGCGTCGCCCGTGGCCGGCGCTGAATCGCCCGAGAACGTTTGTTGCAACTGAAGAACCACGAGTGAAGTCGCCAGCTAGTTGTGAATGTCCGCAAAAAGTATAGTTCGATCGGTTTCATTGACAGCGCGCCAGATAGACGTCTGTTTCTCGCAAGACACACGTATAAAACATGACACACACATTTTTCTTTCTGGTTGTCCGTCGGCCAAAGTGCGAAAGAGCAGGTCCGATTTCGTATTTATAAGTTGCGGCACGACGAGCCAATCGACTGCGTCCACTACGAGCCTCGGCGTGCGTCTGGCTTCGGCAGTCTCGGGTTCTGCAGCCATTTTGTCGGTTCGATAAATCAACGTCGTAAAGATTCATCGCCCTTAGTTGGATTCGAAGCGCGGTCCGGTCGTAGACCAGCATATGATCCAGAAACGGGGTTATGGGAAGTCGTCAGATGCGCGCAAGCGTGTACACAAAACTTGGGTTCAACTTGGGTCCAACCACTGACAAACCAGGTCCAAAACCCTGCACTGTGACGCAGAACAAAGCTCGACGGGTCAATAAGATAGCGTTTCTTTCGCTATCTTGGGCGCAGGAGGTCTCGAGTTCAAATCTCGGTGCCCCGACCACTCAATTCTTTATTTTCGATTCTCCAGCGACTCATACTTCCGGTCCGGGAACTGACCTTGCGGTCAACTTCGGCCCCGATCGTCGTCTCTCGACGCGATTCGCCGCGCGATGTAGTCGCACTGGGATCGCATGCAAGTTAATTTCCCGTGGCCGCCGGCGCCAACGCGGCGACACCAATTCCCTTTTCTCCGAACAGTAATCCTGCGTTGAGCGTCCCAGCCGGCCTTCGCGCGCGTTCCGCGCTAAGCCAGCGCGGCCTCGCTGCATTGCGTTCGAGGTCTCGTTGCCGCCAGACGCTCATCCCGCGCCTTGTCCCGCTGATGCTCTTGCAGTTGTTCGCGCAACCGCGTCCGCGCCTTGTGTAACTGCGACTTTGAGTCTCCAACCGATCGCCCCAGCATCCCGGCAATCTCGTTGTGCTCGTAACCTTGTATGTCGTGCAAGACAAATATTTTGCGGTAACCCGCGGGCAATTGCCGAATACAACGTGCGAGATTGATTCGGTCGATCGACCCCTCCAGCAGCAAGTCAGACACTCCAATGTCAATGCTGAGTGTCACGGTTTCATCGTCGGGGTCGGGAGTCGATTCGATGGAGACAATTGGCGGTGTTTTTCTCCGCAGCTTCATCAGCACGAGGTTCACCACCAGCCGGTGCAGCCAGGTGGAGAAAGCCGATTCGCCGCGAAACGTGTGGATTTTGCGGAGCAACAGCAAGAATGCTTCTTGCGTCAGATCTTCCGCTTCCGCCGTGTTTCCCACCATGCGCAGGCATACCGCATAAACGCGCCGGCTGTGCAGCTCGTAAAGGTATTCAAACATCGATCGATCGCCGGCGCAGGCTCGCCGAACGGCCTCGGCTTCGCTCGGCTTTTCTCGGCCGAGAGGAGAGACTGCCGGCGCAGCCTTCTTCGCGATGCATTCCCTGGTGGAACACGCATCCCGATTCAGGCTACGCCGCTTCTCTAGATTCGGTCTTGCCAGCGATCCAACCACTGTCCTTCTGTACCCGGCATTTGCAGTGGCTTGCATGTTTTTATCCTTAGCGGCTCGTTGGATGTACTTCGATGGTTGTAATGTTCTCGCTCGCCTGTGTTGCCGGCGCGGCCGGTGTCATCGTCTTTTGACGTGCTTCCTTGCGCCCAGCGTGGCTTTGCGCGGGCGTCCAGTAGGTGAAGGTCTCTCGTAGCCCCGGCGCTTCAAATGTCTGGACGGCGTGCACATCTCCAATGTCCACCAGGTTCAACTGCGCGTGTCCGGAAACCACTTTCGCTTCGGCTGAAGTGGCGCGGACAATGACGCTCGCTTTTTGTCCCTGAATGTAAAGCACGTACGGCGAGCTGTTCGATTCCAGCGTGAACGTGTAATCGCCGGCTGGAAGTGTCGAGTCGCCCCAGTGAGTCTCAAACGGCAGCGTGAATTTTCCCGCGTAGGAATTCTGTGCGTTTGCGCCCGTTGCCAATGCGCCCAGCGCGAGCACAGATACGCCTAGCTTCGTAATCAGTTTAAAATGTCGACCAATTTTCATTTCAAATCTCCATGTTCGATTCAGTCTCGGATTGCCGGACATTTCCGTGTCTTCAACGTGTAAGACCACGCCTGTTCTCGGATAATTCCCCGATCGGGCGCTGTTTAGGCCGTGGGAATAAAATTGTTGGTATTCCGGTTGCTAAGTTATGACCGTTGTTTCCGCTCCGCCGAAGTGGCGAAAATACCCGTCGTAGCGGCCATTCCGGAGATTTGCGTTACTCCGCCGCACTCACGCATTCGCAGCCGCGAATCGCTGCGGTCGGAGCGTTGGCTCTTCCTTCATCAGACTGATCAAAACTTGGCGAAGGCGGTCGCGCGCTCGCGAAAGGTTCGACATCACCGTGCCCACAGGCATGCCGGTCGCCTCGGCAATCTCTTTGTACGACATGCCCTCGAGTTCGCGCAGAATCAGAACTTCACGGACATTTGCCGGCAGCATCTCCAGCGCTTTTCGCACCAGCGTGTTGCTGTCGTTTTGCAGCACAACCTCTTCGGGATTGGGCGAATTCGATTCGGGTGAGAGGAAATTCTCGTCAAATTCGGCCGCGTCTTGCATTGGCCGGTTTGTATGCAACCAAGTGTAACAAGTATTCCTCACAATTTTCATGAGCCACGCCCGTCCATCGCCTCCGCGAAAACCGGAAAAAAAGCGGAAAGCCCGTAAGCATGCTTCCTGCGCCACGTCCTGCGCATCCTGCTCATTGCGCATGAGCCAGCGCGCCAGATTGTAGGCCGCATCGAGATGCGGCAACACTACCCGCTCAAATTTCGGAAGCTGGTCGCGATCGCACATTCGAACCTCCCTGCGTCGGAAAGCGTCGTGGCGCTTGGCTTGATGGCGCCACTATCCGTTCGCGTGGAAATCGATTCAATGGACCGGCAGTTCCTTCCACTATGAATGCGGGTCCCCCGGTAAACCCTCCCGCTTAAAAGACTTACGGTAAGTTCTCCTCATCTCGAATCTATCGCGGCTCTGCCTGGTGATACACTCACTCTCACTCGGCGGTCTGGCTGCTCTATGCAAGAAGAACTTCACCTTCGCGGGCGACTCCATTTTGGGGTTTTCGAGCTGGATCTTCGTGCCGGGGAATTGCGCAAGCACGGCTTGCGCATTCGCTTGCAAGAACAGCCCTTCCAGGTCCTGGTTATGCTTCTCGCGCATCCCGGCGAGCTTGTCACTCGCGAGGAGCTTCAGAAGAAACTTTGGCCGGCGGACACCTTCGTCGATTTCGACCACGGACTCAACAAAGCAATCAGCAAAATTCGCGAGGCCCTGAGCGACTCCGCCGAGAGTCCGCGTTTTGTGGAAACCATTGCGCGCCGCGGATACCGGTTCCTCGCGGAAGTCAAAGTGGAAGATTCCACCACGGGCAGCGGTTCCAATCTCAACCCGCCGCTTCCTCCCACGCCAGAAGGCGGTGCCGGAGTTCGTCATCCCGGAGCCCACCCGATCTACAAAATTTTAAAGCCGTCACTCCGATGGAAGTTGTCGGCGTTCGTGCTTTTACTCCTGCTCTCTTCTCTTGCGGTATGGAAGCTTCATACCTGGAAGGGCCCTTCGCCCGCCATTCACTCCCTTGCCGTTCTTCCCCTCGAAAGCCTATCGAACGATGCGTCTCAGGATTACTTCGCCGATGGAATGACGGACGAGCTGATTTCGAATCTCGGCCAGATCAGCGCTCTGCGCGTTATCTCGCGTACTTCCGTGATGACATACAAACGCGCGCGTAAGCCCCTGCCGCAGATTGCTCGCGAACTCCATGTGGACGCCGTCGTCGAAGGCACAGTGCTCCGTTCCGGCGACGAGGTCCGCATCACCGCGCAATTGATCGAAGCCTCCACGGACCGGCACTTATGGTCCCAGAGCTATCAGGGTGAATTGCGCGATACCCTCGCGCTCCAGAACCAGGTGGCCAGAGCCATCGCCGATCAGATTCGCATCAACCTGAATCCGCAAGAACGCGCCGCCTTGCAAAACGTCAAAGTCGTTGATCCGCAAGCCTACCAGTCTTATCTGAAAGGCCGCTTTTTTTGGAACAAAAGAACGGCGGATAGTTTGAATGTCGCTCTTGCTTATTTCAATCAGGCGATCGACGAGGATCCCAATTATGCCCAGGCTTATTCCGGCTTGGCCGACACCTATTCTCTGTTGGGAGACTGGCAGTACGCGGTGATGACTCCTTCTGAAGCCCTCCCCAAAGCGAAGGCCGCCGCCAGCAAAGCTCTAGAATTGGATCCCAACCTCGGTGAAGCCCACAACTCGCTTGCCTTTTGCCTGGATGGTTTCGACTGGGATTTTGAATCGGCTGGGAAAGAATTCCGGCGCGCCATCGAACTGAACCCCGGCTACGCCACCGCTCACCATTGGTATGCCTGGCATTTGAGCCTATTGGGCCAGTATGACGAAGCGCTCGCGGAAATGAGAAAAGCGCAAAGCGTCGATCCGCTCTCCCTCATCATTAATTCCGATCTAGCCGAGCTTCTCGTCCTTGCCCATTCCTACGACGAATCGATCCGGCAAAGCCGCAAGACGATCGAAATGGACCCCAATTTCGCTCTCGCGCATAACCAACTCGCCCAAGCGTATCTTGAGAAGCACATGAACGACGAAGCCGTCGCGGAACTGCAAAAAGCGGCGCTGCTTTCCGGCGGAAGCCCGACGGTCACCGCGAATCTCGCTCGTGCTTACGTCGCCTCCGGCAAGCGAAGTGAAGCGATAAAGCTATTGAATGAACTGAAAAAGCGATCGAATGCCACGTACTCGCATGGTTCCGAGATTGCCGTAATCTATGCGGCTCTCGGTGACAACGAACAAGCCATGAAATGGCTCGAAAAAGGATTCAAAGAGCGATTTAATCCCGGCGTCCTGCTTCGGCCAGGCTTCGATCCGCTCCGCTCCGATCCCAGATTCGAGGAGCTTGCGCGCCGAATTGGCCTCAATCACTAGCCTTCATGGATTGGACCATTCTGAAGCCTCTATCTCTTGCTAATCAGTGATGAGCCGCTGCAACGGTTGAAGCTCGGCAGCCGGCATGTCGGAGACCGCACAGAACTCCATTTTCGCTTTTCGCCAGGCGATCCATTCATATCCCTGCCGGGACCCCGCATGCGGAGCGTCGTCTCGTTCCCGCGTCGGCCATGCGAATACATTTATTCGATGTCCGTTGTGTTCGTACACAACCGCCGCGACCGTGCGGCCTTCCACCATGTCCAGGCGTCCGCCTTGCAACTCGAATCCTTCTTTCGAGTAATTGTGCACGGGCGGCGCAAAAGAGACTTTGGCACTGAACCATCCATTCACGGCCTGTACATCGGCCGAGCGGATGCCCGTCAGGTGCCCTGGCTCCAACGAGTGTACGTGCGCCTCCACAATTTCCTCGGCAACTTCTGCTTGATAGTCGTCGGTGCGAAGGAATGGATTCAATTGCCATCCCGCTACGGCGAGCAGCACCAGTGCGGCCGCCGCCGCCAGCCACTGCCAAACGAGCGGCTTGGCCATCACCGTCTTGGGCGCCTCCGGCCGGAGTTCGGCGTAAATCTTTCGTCTGAGCGAAGCCGGTGCAACTTCATAAAGTCGCGCGACCTGCAATCGTCCTCGTAACAAGTCCAGGTCCACAAGTTCCACCGGGCAGTCCACGCAATGTTGCAGGTGGCGCTCGAATTCGGCGGCGCTCGCGCCCGTCAGCTCACCATCGAAATATCCTTGCAGGAGGGAGTCGGCAAATTCACACCGCATGGAGGGCCTCCTCGTTCGTTGGGTTTGCCAGCGTCGAATGTAACTGGCGGCGGGCACGCGACAGCGAGGACATCACCGTGCCGATCGGCATGGACGTAATCGCAGCGATCTCTTTGTACGAACATCCTTCGAGTTCCCGCAGCACAAGCACTTCGCGGAATCGCGGCGGCAAGTTTTCCAGCGCACGGACGAGCCGCTCTCGGTCTTCCCCGGCCACCGCGATGGATTCCGGCGTCGCGGCGGCTTGCGGGTGCAGTTCTTCTTCGAATTCGACCATCAGTTCCCTCGGACGATTTTTTTCGAGCCACGAGTAACACGTATTGCGCACGATCTGTAACAGCCAGGCGCGCGCATCGCCCCCGTGAAAACCACGGAAGAAACGACACGCCCGTAAGAAGGCTTCCTGAGCGACATCTTCGGCATCGACGCGGTTGCGCATTATCCAGCGCGCCAGGTTAAAAGCATTGTCTTTATGCGGCAGCACCAGCTGTTCGAACCGCTGCCAGTCCTCGGCATCCAGGTCGTTCAAAGGCTTCCCTCGATCGGTGAAGCTTCCTATGAGAGAACCGGATGTCGGGCCATTTTATTCTCGCCTTTGGCTGAGTTATGTAAGAAGGACACACGGGCAGCCCCCCACCCGACGAACCTGGAATAAGACTGGCACTGCCTCGGTCTGAATAAACGCAAGCACGTTCAATGAATGGCGGTGCGGACGACCCCCACCCCGCGCCGCCAGCCCCAACGCCAGGTGGGGATGTTAGAAAACGGTAAGAACCTTTGTAGCAAAGAAAGTTCGGGAGGCTCGGGCAGACGCAAAAGGTACACCGACACGACGCAATGGCGTGTGTAACACCGCGAACTTGCGCTGCTTGCAACGGATTCAGGCTCTGTCATCGGTTGATGCTTCGTTCGCACGAGCGAGATCCAACCAATCGCAGAAGCAAATTTGAACTTGAAGCACACAAAAAAAGGAGAAGAGGCATGAGGAGAAGTGTAACGATCGCCGCCATCGCGGCGGCAATGGTGCTGGGAACCCTGGGTTTCGGCGCCCTGCAGAAGAGTCAAATAGCCAGCGCGCAGGAGAAGTCATCGACGGTGGAAGTGAAGATCGACAACTTCAGCTTCGGCCCCGTCGCACTTACCGTGCCGGTTGGGGCCACGGTGACATGGGTCAACCGGGACGATATGCCTCACAACGTCGTCAGCACGGATGATGCAAAGACCTTCAAATCCAAAGTGCTCGACACCAACGAAAAATTCTCCTTCACCTTCAGCAAGCCGGGAAGTTATCCCTACTTTTGTTCAATTCATCCGAAGATGACCGCCAAAGTCATCGTGCAGTGACTGAGGAGCCACTATGCACCCGTTTGACATCAAAACCGTGCTTTTCGCGAAACACGCGCAACACGTTGTCCTGATTCACTTCCCCATCGCGTTGTTCATTATCGGCGTTTTCTTCGATTTTCTCGCGCAATGGAAGAAAGATCGCGTCCTGGCTGCGGCCGCGTACTACAACATGCTTGTCGCGGCGATCGCAACCCTTCCCGTCGTTGTCACCGGGCTTGTCGCGTGGCAGTGGGAACTCGAGGGGCAAAAACTGAAAGGCATCCTCTTGATGCATCTCGTGCTCGGATGCGTGTCGAGCGCCCTGATCTGTTTGGTATGGTTCATCCACCGGTCGGCCCGGCGCAAACACGATGCCATCCTCCCCGGATATCGCTTGCCGCTCGAGGCGGTCGCCGTCTTCGTCGTCGGACTGACGGGACATCTCGGCGGCTTTCTCAGTGGTGTGAACGGACCGGGATAGAACAATCCTCAAAACCGCAAGGTTCGCATCGGCTCTTAAACCGCGATGCGAACCTCCAAAAGGCATTGCCGTTCGGGCTGGTGATTCGCCGAAGCCAGCCCGCAATGCACGCGGACAAATACTTATCTTTTTTATGTAATGGTATGCCGTTCACGGCTTGAAACTTTGTGAGTTGCTGGCTCACAGCCCTAAATAGTCGCTCATTGGCAGCACGGTTCGACGCACTGAGCGCTTCCCTTGCGATTTGCAGAATGAACTCGGCCCACTACGCCTTGCGGAATTCGTTCATGGTCCCAAGCGGAGTAAGCTGGCAGTCTGCGTGGAGACGATCTGTTGAGAGTAACATTCTTCGAAACGGCGGCAACACCCGCCGCCAATTTAGTCCTCGCCCTCGAAATCGCCATGGGCGTTGGGCTGGTGGTCGGCGCTTGGCTTGCCCGCAAGGGCCGTTTCCGGCAACACGCATGGTGTCAATCCACAATCGTCCTTCTGAACCTCGCCGTCGTCGCGGTCATGATGGTTCCTTCCTTTCGCGACCGGGTGCTGCCCCGAATCCCGGCCAAGCTCGGGAAGGCTTATTACGCCCTTGCCACCACGCATGCCGTGCTCGGAACCGTCACCGAGCTCGCGGGCTTGTACATCTTGCTGTCTGCGGGCACCAGCATTTTGCCGGTGAAATTTCGCATCACCAAATACAAGGCCTGGATGCGAACTGTTTTGGTGCTTTGGTGGGTGGTGCTTCTATTCGGTTTTGCAACCTACGCCCGCTGGTATGTTCCCAATCTATTTCGGAAATAACCGCCGATTGCCTGCAAATAGGCACCTTCCTCTCCCGCGCTTTTCCTCGGAATAAACCTTCGGATTCTTGGTCTACATAACTGGAGTGCGGAAACTGGAAGGAACGCCAGGTTCGGTTTCTCCGAGGGAGGAAGCGATGGCTGAGTATCAAATGGCTTTAGTCGATCGGCAAAAAATCGCCAGAGACACCATGGCGTTCTGGTTCGACACCGAGGGCGTCCGCTATGATTTCCGGGCTGGACAGCACGCCGATTTTGCCTTCACGCACCCGTCCGCGGAAAGCGAAAGCGATCCTTCCCGGACCTTTTCGCTCGCAAGCTCTCCTCGCGACAAACAACCGGTCATGATCGCCATGCGGATGCGTAAGACGGCGTTTAAGGCCGCGTTGAAAAACGCTCCGATTGGCACGCAGTTCACCGTAAGCCGTCCCCGTGGATCGTTCACGCTTCATAAAGATATTACGCGCACCGCCGTCTTTATCGCGGGCGGCATCGGCATCGCCCCCATTCGCAGCATCCTTCAGCAGGCCACCATCGATCGTCTGCCGCATCGATCGTATTTGTTTTATTCAAACCGGGAAGTGGACGACGCCGCCTTCCTCGAGGAATTGGAGGGTCTGACCACGCAGAATCCCAACCTCACCGTCATCCCGACACTAACCGGTAACAGAACCGTTGCCTGGCCGTACGAGAAAGGCCACATCAATCGCGACATGCTCAAGCGCTATCTCCTCTGGCTCAACGGCCCCATTTACTACATCGCGGGCCCGTCGGGCATGGTCACCGCCACCACCGATATGCTCAATTCCTCGGGCGTGAGCGACGACGATATCCGCACGGAAGAATTTGGCGACTACAAACTTTTTGAAGATCCTTCGCGCAGCGATTCAAGTACGGCCGCCAAGCCATCGAATTTAGTCATTTGACTTCTGTCGTTGCCGGCGCTTGAAAGAATGTTGTCTGATTGCAATGCCGCTGCCGGCCTGCGCACGACTTCAATTCCAGGCGCACGCAAATTGATTGACCTTCGGATTTTATTTGCGCCAATCTCTCTCCTCTAAAACATATTTTCTAACTCCACGTAAGAGCCGGTTTGCGGCGAATTCTGACTCGTCCGAAAATGTATCTTCACGTACGGTGGACGCGTTTTGACGTGCAACAGTTTGGCGCGATTTTGAAGCAGGCTTCTCTGCGCCCACTGCGAGAAATCGAAAGTAAACTTCCTTTCGATGGAAAAAACGGTTTGTGCGTCTTTTTCTTTTAGCGAAACGTCGTTCCCGGCTGGTCGCAAGCGGCACTCCAACAAGCTTCCTTGCTACAAGGCCCTTCGCTCGATCGGAGGCAGCTCTTCGAGGCGGGCTTCGGCTTGCCGCATCTCACGAAAAAGATGGAGGTTTGTCGACATCACAACGCCGGGGCTCAAGTGAACTTTAGGCGGGAATGCGGTCTTGTTGGTCAGGTGCTCGGCGGCAAGCCGCACTGCGATTTGTCCCTGCCGGTGCGGTTGCTGGTAGATCGACGCGGTGATGGTTCCCTTCTGCAAGTACGGAGACATTTCGGCAAAAAGGTCGGTTGTGATCAATTTCACTTTGCCCTCGAGGCCACGCTCGCCGAGCGCGCGGCACACCGGCAAACAGTTCACGGTATTCACATAAATTCCCGCCAGCGACGGAACTTTGCGCAGCAATTCGGAAGTCTTCTGAAAACTTTCTTCTTCGTCTTCGTGTCCTTCGATCACCCGCAGAATTTTTCCGCCCGCACAGTGCTTCGGAAACGTATCGGCAAAACCGTCCGCCTTCTTCCGATGATCTTCCGCGCTCAACATGCCGGCGATGATTGCAACCTTCGCATCCGGCGGCACAAACTTTCCCATCAGCTCGCCCGCAAGCGAACCGTTCGTCCACGGCTCGACGCACACTATGGACGAGCGCGTGCTCTCCGGCGCATCCGTGGAAACGCACACGACGCGAACTCCTTTCGCTTCGGCGTCATCGATTAAAGGCTGCAAGTCTTTCGGGTTTCCGGCGGTCAAAATGATTCCGTCCACCCCGGCCTCCACAAGTTCTTTGAACGCCTCCGTATCCCCCTGGCCCAGCGCTTGCACCGGACGATTGACGAATTGCAAGCCTAGATTGCTGGCGCGCCGCTCTTCTTCGAGAATTCCGCTCCACAGTCGGTCGTAAAAAAAATGAATTTCGCGCGGGACGCACACTCCGATCTTCAAATTGCTCTTCGACGCGGAAAGCGCTCGCGCCGCAAGATTCGGCGTGTAACCGACCTGCCTCGCTACCTGCAGAATGCGCTGACGCGTTTCTTCGTTGATCCCCGGCCGCCCATGCAGCGCTCGGTCCACCGTGCCGATGGAAACTTTCGCGAGCTCTGCAATCAAATGAATGCCGCGCCGTTCCTTGGCCATCGCTGTAGTCCTCGAAAGATTTGCGTCAAAGGCAGTGCGCGGAAGCGCACGTTTCTTTCGCCCGAAGAAGATACCTTTGCGGACCGATTTTGTCGCGCTCCTTGCCGACTCGCGTCCGCCGTTTTGTCCATCGCCAAGGCTAGAATTTGCGTGGCGGTCGGTGAGATCGTGCCCATGCGCTTTGCCAGCGCATCGAGCAAGCTCAAAACTCCCTCTTGACACCGGGGCGGGTACGCAAAATATAGTTCGCGCTTCGAATGTCACTTGCCGGAGGCCCGTCATCCATCTCTTTTTGGGAATTGACGTAGGAACCAGTGGAACCCGTGCGCTCCTAATGGATGAAGCGGGCCGCGTCGTCGCTTCCGGCACGGAAGCGCATCAGCCGTTCGCATCGCCGGAAAATGGCTGGGCCGAACAGGATCCGCTCGATTGGTGGCGCGCTTGCGGCCTCGCCGTCAAAAAAGCCCTTCACCAGCTAAGCGCGAGGCCCGGTGACATTGCCTGTATTGGCTTTTCCGGCCAAATGCACGGCGCCGTGATGCTGGACGAATCGGGAAATGCAATTCGACCCGCGATCATCTGGTGCGATCAACGCACGGAAAAACAATCAAAATATCTTGAGCAAACTTTCGGCCTCGCGCGGATCATTCAATTCACCTGCAATCCGCCTTTAACCAATTTCACGCTCACCAAACTTTTGTGGGTCCGCGACAATGAGCCGCAAAACTGGGCGCGCGTTCGCCACGTCATGCTTCCGAAAGATTACATCCGGTATCGTCTGACCGGCGGCCGCGCCATCGACATGGCCGACGCGTCCGGCACGCTGATGCTCGATGTGGCAAATCGCCGCTGGTCCGCGGAGATTCTGAACGCCACAAACATCCCAATCGATTGGCTTCCGTCGCTTTACGAATCGCCGGACGTTTGCGGAAAGCTTTCGAAGCAAGGCGCCGACGCGACTGGTCTGAAAATCGGAACGCCGGTCGTTGCCGGCGCCGGCGATCAAGCCGCGGGCGCCGTCGGCATGGGAATCGTTCGCGCCGGAGTCGTCAGTGCAACAATCGGCACGTCCGGCGTGGTTTTCGCCGCGACTGACCGGCCTGCGCTCGATCCCGAGGGCCGCCTTCACACGTTTTGTCACGCGATTCCCGGCCGCTGGCACGTGATGGGTGTTACGCAAGCCGCGGGTCTTTCGCTTCGCTGGTTCCGCGACCAATTCGGCGCCGGAAAAGACGATGGCCGCGATCCGTACGAGCGCCTTTCCGATGAAGCCGCCAAAATTCCGCCCGGTTCAGAAGGACTCTTCTGGGCTCCCTATCTGATGGGTGAGCGAACGCCGCATCTTGACCCCAACGTCCGAGGCGCGCTCATCGGCCTTTCGCCGTCGCACACTCGAGCGCACATCGTTCGCGCGATTCAAGAAGGCGTCGCGTTCAGCCTGAAAGACACTTTTTCAATTTTCAAAGAGTTGCAGGTGCCCGTGACGAAAATCCGTTTGGGCGGCGGCGGCGCCCGTTCGAGCGTGTGGCGGCAAATCCAGGCCGATGTTTACGCTCACGAAGTGGAACTCGTCGAAGCGGAAGAGGGCGCAGCCTACGGCGCCGCGATTCTTGCCGGCGTCGGCGCCCGGCACTGGAGTTCCGTCGACGAAGCTTGCGATGCCGTTGTGCGCGTGGCAAACCGGGTTGCGCCGCAAGCCGAGGCGTCAAATGCAATGCAGCAGAATTATTCAGTCTATCGCCGGATCTATCCCGCCCTTCGCAGCATCAACACCAGCTTTGCAATAAAATAACAGGCGGAGTTCAGGCCGTTTTCCTGGGACGATAAACCACGCAATAGATCAAACCGGCCAGCGCAAGCAGCGCGCCCCACCAGATCGGCGCGTGCGCCGTATACAACACCACCTGGTGCACGGGCGGATGCTGCAATTCATACAACCCCGCGCCCAAAATCAGAACGCCATTTATCAGCAGCGACACTCCGATAAAGAACCAGATCGAAATCATTTTCGCACCCTCCCCTTACCGGAAGTAAATATTCAACGCGAAGAAAATCACAACTACCACGCCCGCCCAAAAGAGCGGCTTCTGATAAATCGAGACGTTCCCAACCGACGGCACTTTCGTCAACCCATACACGAGCCCGCCCAGTTCGCTTTCCGGCTTTGCTTTCGTGGCCATGCTGACCACCACCGTCACGGCCACGCACACGATAAACGACCACAGCGCCTGGTACATATCTTGCGCCAGAGCCTTTGCATCCTGCGACAACGCAACGTAGCGCAGCGCCGACGGATCGATTTTCACCCACGCCCACATTCCAATCGAAGAAAGCGTCCCGCACAGCAATCCAAAAAATCCGCCGAGTCCCGTCGCGCGTTTCCAAAGCATTCCCAAAACGACGGTGCCGAACAGCGGCGCAATAAAAAAGCTGAACAGCGCTTGCACGTAGTCCATAATGCTCGCGAATTGCATCACCAGATACGCCGTGCCGATGCTGATCAACACGCCGATCACCGTCGTCCACCGGCCCATGTTGACGTAGTGGCCGTCGCTGCCCTTGCTGTTAATCAGCGGCCGATAAATGTCGTAGGTCCACACCGTCGTGAACGCAGTGACGTTTCCCGCCATGCCCGACATGAATCCCGCGATCAACGCCGTGATCCCCAGCCCCAGCAATCCGGGCCCGCAATACCGCGCAAGCATCAGCGGCAGCACGTCGTTGTAGCTGTGCATTCCCGGCGTCACCATCGACTCCGGCACGAGTTTTTCCGGCAGCAAACCCAAGCCGAGCAAACCCGGCAGAATAACGATCAACGGAACCAGCATCTTGAATCCCGCTCCGATGATCGGCGCCATTTCCGCGCTTCGAATGTCCTTCGCGGAAAGAATCCGCTGCACCACCAGAAAATCCGTCGTCCAATAACCCATCGAAAGCACCGCGCCGAGCCCGAACACGATTCCGGTCCAGTGAATTCCCATCGGATTGCCGGCAAACGAACCGAGCCCCGACCAAAGATGTACGTACTGCTCGGATGCTCTCTGCGCGATCAAAATTTTCAGGTTGTGCCATCCTCCCGCTTCATACAGTCCGAGAATGGGAATCAGCAACGCGCCGGCCCAAATCAAAAAGAACTGCAACACTTCGTTGAAAATCGCGGAGCGCAAGCCTCCGAGCGCCACGTAAATCGCCACCGTTCCCGCCGACAGCCAGATACTCACGTTGATGTCCCAGCCAAGAACCAGCTGCAGCACTTTCGCCATTGCGAACATGTTCACGCCGCTCATCAACACCGTCATCAATCCAAACGACACCGCGGACACCGCTCGTGCCGGTTCTCCAAATCGCAGCTTCAAATAGCCGGGCACCGAGTGTGTTTTCGAAATGTAGTAAAACGGCATCATCACCAGCGCGAGGAACAACATTGCCGGAATCGCGCCGATCCAATACCAGTGCGTCGCCAAAATGCCGTATTGATACGCCGACCCCGCCCATCCCATCAGTTCAAGCGCGCCCAGATTGGCCGACAAAAAGCTGAGTCCCGCGACCCACGCCGTCATGTCCCGCCCCGCCATGAAAAAATCTTCGCTGGTATTCGCGCGGCCCTTCAAATAAAAGCCGATGGCCAGCACGAGCGCAAAATAGAAAACAATGATCAGCATGTCGATCTTCGACAGCTGAACCAGATGCCCCGCGACCGATGCTAAGAGAAGTCTCATTGCGTCCTTTTCACCTCGCTACACATTCGCAGCTTCCGCCGAAATTCGTTGCCGCCGCGCAAACGTTTGCATCTCGATTTTGGCCATTTCAGCAAGGCTTGCCTCTTTTCCGTGGAACGCCGCATTGTATCCAAATGTGTGCGCAATCATCTAGCGATTTGCCACGTTCAGCGCCGCGCAAAGCAGGTACACGAAGTTCACGCCCGTCATCATTTCCAGCACGCCGCGTGCGCCAACGATCACAATCCCCGATGAATCCAACCCTGCATGGCTCTCGGCGCATGCGAAACTCTGGGGAAACACACGCCGATCAACACAAAAGAAAGTCGCCCTCCGAATTCGTCCGCCGTCTCGCGCGCAACTTCTTCTCGAACTCCATCGATCTTGCATTCGTCCGCGCCCGTGGTACGATACACGGCCGTTAACGTTAACGAACTAACATTTTCGTGTTTCCGCGGTTACGCCGCGATTCTCGGCCTTTTTCTTTTCGGATCGTCGCAGAGGAGACCCTCATGAGCGCAGCTCCGTTCCAACCCAAGCCTGAGCACAAATTTACCTTTGGCCTCTGGACCGTCGGCAATCGCGGCCGCGATCCGTTCGGCGATTTCGTCCGGCCGCCACTCTCTGCCCTCGAAATCGTCGCCATGTTGGGCGAAGTTGGCGCGTGGGGCGTCAACCTCCACGACAACGATCTCGTTCCCATCGACGCCACGCCAACGGAACGCGACATCATCGTTCGCGATTTCAAACGCGCTTTGAAGGACGCCGGCCTCGTCGTTCCCATGGCCACCGTCTCTCTTTTCTTCCATCCCGTTTTCCGCGATGGCGCCTTCACCGCAAACGACCCGCAAGTCCGCGCCTACGCCCTGCAAAAAACCATGCGCGCCATGGATCTCGGCGCTGAGCTCGGCGCAAAAATCTTCGTGCTTTGGGGCGGACGCGAAGGCGTCGAGACCGACGCTTGCCGCCGCGCCGACGAAGCCGTCAAGCGGCTCCGCGAAGCCGTCAATTTCCTTTGTGAATACAACATCGACTGCGGCTACAAATTTCGCTTCGCCCTCGAATCCAAACCGAACGAACCGCGCGGCGACATTTACATGGCCACCACCGGCCACTATCTCGGCTTCATTCCCACGCTCGATCATCCGGAAATGGTCGGCGTCAATCCCGAAGTCGCGCACGAACAGATGGCCGGCCTCAATTTCCTGCACGGCGTGGCGCAAGCCTGGGAAGCGGGCAAACTCTTTCACATCGATCTCAACGATCAGGCTCCCGGCCGTTACGATCAAGACTTCCGCTTCGGCTCGTCCAATCCCAAGTCCGCGTTCTTTCTTGTAAAGTTTCTGGAAGACGTCGGCTACGACGGCTCGCGCCATTTTGACGCGCACGCTTATCGCACCGAAGATTACGAAGGCGTCAAGGATTTCGCCCGCGGCTGCATGCGCACCTATCTGATTCTCAAAGACAAGGCCGCTCGCTGGAATTCCGACCGGGAAATTCAGGCCATCCTCAAGGAAATAAACTCCGGCGGCAAGGATTTGCCAAACACCGCCAAGTACTCAAAATCGAACGCCAAGGCGCTGCTCTCCCACGTATTCGAGAAAGACGCAATGATGAAAAAAAGGCTGCCCTACGAGCGCCTCGATCAACTCACCATCGACATTTTGACGGGCACGCGCTGAACCTCCCGCCGCCAATTCGCGAATACTTGCGCCCCGATTCGGCTATCATAATCTTCGCCGGAATACTGACGGCCAGGCTCGGAGCGCGTTGATGGACTTCATCCACGATGATTTCCTCTTACATTCGAAAGCGGCGCAAACTCTCTATCACGATTTCGCCGAACGCGAGCCAATCCTCGATTACCATTCACATCTCTCGGCTTCCGACATCGCCGTAAATCGCACTTTTACGAATCTCTTTGAAATCTGGCTCGCCGGCGATCACTACAAATGGCGTGCCATGCGCGCGAGCGGCTTTGCCGAACGCTTCTGCACCGGCGACGCCCCGCCTTACGAAAAATTTCTCGCCTGGGCCCGCACCGTTCCCGCAACGCTCCGCAATCCCCTCTTCCACTGGACTCATCTCGAACTGAAACGTTATTTCGGAGTTTCCGAGCTTCTCAACGAAGCAAACGCAAAATCCGTCTGGAACCGGGCCAATTCCCTTCTTCAAACTTCCGCGCTCTCCGCGCAGGGCATTCTGCGAAAATTCAGCGTTCGCGCTCTCTGCACCATTGACGATCCATGCGACGATCTCAGCCATCACGCGGCCATCAACTCGCAGTCGCTGGGCTTCCGCATCTTCCCCACCTTTCGCCCCGATAAAGCCCTTCGCGTCGACGATGCATCGATCTTTCTGCCGTGGCTCGAACTCCTTCGCTCCAAAACCAACAATCCCATTTCCAATTTGCCCGAATTTCTCGCCGCACTGAAGCATCGCCACGACGCTTTCGCCGCCGTCGGCTGCAAACTTTCCGATCACGGCCTTCCGTACGCTTACGCCACGCCGTGCACCGAATCCGCCGCCGCCACTATCTTCGAAAAAGCGTTGGCGGGCAGCGGCGTTTCGCCCGCGGACTTCGAGCGCTTCGCTTCGTTCCTCATGCTCTTTTTCGGCCGGCTCGACGCCGAAAAAGGCTGGACCAAACAGCTCCACCTTGGCGCCCTTCGCAATGCCAACTCGCGCGCGCTCGAATCGCTCGGCCCCGACACCGGATTCGATTCCATCGGCGATTGGGACCAGGCCGCCGCGCTCTCTTCTTTTCTCGATCTCCTCGCCCGGGAAAACGCTCTGCCCAAAACCATCGTCTACAACGTAAACCCCGCCGACAATTACGTCTTCTCCAGCGCCATCGGAAATTTTCAGGACGGCTCCGCCGCCGGAAAAATCCAGTTTGGCAGCGGCTGGTGGTTTCTAGACCAGAAAGAAGCCATCGAGTGGCAGCTCAACGCGCTCTCCAATAACGGCCTGCTTTCGCGCTTCGTCGGCATGCTCACGGACTCGCGTTCCTTCATGTCTTTTCCGCGCCACGAATATTTTCGCCGCGTCCTCTGCAATCTCTGCGGCCGCGAAATGGAAAGCGGCGAACTCCCCGCCGATTTACAACTCGTCGGCTCCCTGGTCAAAAATATCTGTTTCGCCAACGCCGAAAACTATTTCGGCCTCGCCCTGCCGCCGGCTTCCGAGCGCAAAACACAATCCGCCTGACGGAGTTGGCGGCTTCAGCAGAAGCGTCACGCCCGCCCTTCTCTTCGCACCGCATTGCGCGGTGCCGTTAATGCAGCAGCACGTATTCGAAATCGGCCGGCTTGGTATTGATTCCGCGTTCCGGCGGCGCAATCCACCCCGCCATCTTTCCGCGTACGAACACGCCTTTCATCAAGCTCCGCACGTACGCGCGATCGACTTCCGTCGGCAGCCATTCCGTTTGCCGCGCCGCAAACTCTTCCGCTCCAATCGGCTTTCCGCTCAAATCCGTCGGCACATTCGCCCAGCTTCCCACCGTCCTGCGAAATCTCGGACTCGGCAAAAACATCCGCTGCGGATACCCGCTCTCTTCCAGCAATTTGTTCCAGCGCGCCAATCCCTTTTCGCAATCCCGCACGTACGATTCGCGCACCACTTCATTCATCGCATTCCGCATCGGAATCTGTTCGCTTCGCACCCCGCCTTTTCCATCCGGCAATTCCAGCGTGTGCGTTTGCTCCGTCGCCAAATGATCCTCGTACCGCTCCTCATCCGGCCGCCCCTTCAATCCATTCGCAAAATAAGAAGCCGCGTTCGACGACGAATCTCCGCCAAACAGATCCAGCGACGAACTGAACCAGAAGTTCAAATACCGCTGAATTGTCGGCAAATCAATCGCCCCCGCTTTTCGAATCGCCGCGGGATCGTCCGTGCCCAGCCCTTTCATCACCTCAATCGTCCGCTTGATCACCCGTCCAATTCCCGTGTCGCCCACAAACATGTGGTGCGCTTCCTCCGTCAGCATGAACCGGCACGTCCGCGACAGCGGATCGAAACTCGACTCCGCCAGCGACTTCAACTGAAATTTCCCGTCGCGATCCGTGAAGTACGTGAACATGTAAAAACTCAGCCAGTCGCTGATCGGCTCATTGAACGTGCTCAAAATCCGCGGTTTGTCCGCATCGCCCGAATGCCGCTCCAGCAGCTCTTCCGCCTCTTCTCGCCCGTCGCGCCCAAAATACGCGTGCAGCAAATACACCATCGCCCACAAATGGCGGCCCTCTTCCACGTTCACCTGAAACAAATTCCGCAAATCGTAAAGCGACGGCGCCGTGTGTCCCAGCAATCTCTGTTGCTCCACCGACGCCGGCTCCGTATCGCCCTGCGTCACAATCAATCGCCGCAGCGTCGATCGATGTTCGCCCGGCACCTGTTGCCACGCCGGCTGCCCCACGTTGTCTCCAAATCCAATCTTTCGGTCCGCGCCCGGCTCGGCCAAAAAAATTCCCCATCGGTAGTCCGGCATCTTCACGTACCCAAACGTCGCCCATCCCTTCGTGTCCACCGATATCGCCGTCCGCAAATAAACTTCCGCCGCATTAAAATCGCTCGGCCCCAAACCGTGCCACCAGTTCAGGAATTCCGGCTGCCAATGCTCCAGCGCCCTCTGCAATGTCCGGTTCGATCCCAAATCCACATTGTTTGGAATCCGGTCGTGATAGTTCGATTCCATCGTTACACTCTCTCCCAGTCAAATTTCGCCTTCGAACCTTTTCCAAAAATCTTCAGCGCGCCCTGCTCGCCCGTCGCATTCGGCCGGATAAAGACCCAGTTCTGCCACGCCGAAAGCCGCCCAAAAATCTTCGTCACAACATTTTCATTTCCCGCGAACCGCAAACTCGCTTCCATTCCCGTCAGCGCATCCGGCGAAAGGCTCACTCGCTCTTCCATCGCGATTCGAATCTCGTCCTCCCAATCCAAATCGTCCGGCGCCACCGTCACAAGCCCCGCCTCCAACGATTCCTCCGCGCCCAGTTCGCGGCCGCACATTTTCCTCAATTCATCCAGCTTCTTTTCGTCTCCGTGGAAGCGCGCCGCGAGCCGTCCCGATCCATTCACCATCGGCAACAATCCAAAATTCATCTCCGACAGCGCGATTTTCGGCAGCATCGCTTCGTCTTCCGCGGCCGCCAGCATGTAACTCCGGTCCGCCGCCAGCGCCAGTTCGAACAGCGTCCCCGCAAAACACGACTCCGGCTCGATAAACGCAAACATGCTTCTCGAGCTCACGTCCAGCCGCGCACACGTCCGCCGCAGCATCCCAATCGTCTCGCGCACCAGCCAATCTTCCCGATTTGCGATCATCAGCGCGTCATTCGCCAGCACGGCCGCGCCATCGCCTTCCGTCTTGAACAAAATCAATCCCAGCTCCGGCTCATTCGTCCGCAAAAGCAAAATCGCGTCGTCCAATTCCCTCGCCATCACGAGCGGCCACCACTTATCGCCAAGCGCGTGAATCTCTTCCGCGCTCTTCGGCTGCGCCCCGCGCGGCCCGCTCACCTTCAGCGTCGCCGTCCGCCCCGCACGATCAAACGTCACTTCCACAAACTCGTAGTGATATCCCGAATCGGCAATCTTTCGCTTCAGCGGCCCAAGTCGGATTCCCTTCGCATCCGCTTTCCGGCTCGATCCATCCGCCAGCTTCTTTGCCCGCTCCGTCACCAGCGCTGCAAATTTCGCCGGCGCCGCAATCTCATCCACCAAACCCCATTGCTTGGCTCTTTCGCCTTTCACGCCATCCGCATTCGTGCAAAACAAATCCGCCAAATCCCGCCGCACTTTTCTCTTGTCTACAATCCGCGTCAGTCCGCCCGTTCCCGGCAGCACGCCCAGCAACGGCGTCTCCGGCAAACTCACCGCGCTCGAACGGTCATCCACGAGCAAAATCTCGTCGCACGCCAGCGCCAGCTCATACCCGCCGCCCGCCGTCGTTCCATTCAGCGCCGCCAAGAATTTCAGCCCGTCATTCCGGCTCGAATCTTCCATCCCGTTTCGCGTCTCGTTCGTGAACTTGCAAAAATTCACTTTCCAGCCGTGCGACGAAAGCCCCAGCATGTAAATATTCGCGCCCGCGCAAAACATTCTTTCCTTCGCGCTCGAAATCACCACGCACCCGACTTCCGGATGCTCGAATCGAATCCGCTGCAACGCGTCATGCAGCTCAATATCCACGCCAAGGTCGTACGAATTCAGCTTCAGCTTGTACCCCGGCCGCAGTCCCGCATCCTCATTCACGTCCATCAGCAGCGTTGCCACGCGCCCATCCACCTTCCATTTCCAATGCCGGTAGCCCTCCGGCGCCGCGTCGAACAAAACCATCTGTTTTTCCATCACTTCCGCCATATGCTCCTCATCCCGCCGCTCGTTCGCAATTCTCCAAGTGTACTATACCGCCTGCCACTGGCAGCAATAAGCAATATAATGCAGATACCCGCGCTCTCACCCCGCCTTCACCGCCGCCGCCAGCTCCGCCGCCGCCTGCTTCACCGTCTTCCCGCTCGTATTCACCTTCGCGTCCGCCCTTTCATACAGCGGCTCTCGCCCCGCCAGTATCTTCCGCAAATCCGCCATCGCCCATTGGCTTCCCGCCATTGGCCTCTTGTCTCCCTGCGCAATCACGCGTCGCATGTGATCCTCCGGCTTCGCCTTCAGCCAAACCGTGTAACACGCGCTCCTCAGCCGCGAAAAAGTCTCCGGCTCGTTCACAATGCTCCCGCCCGTCGCCAGCACAAATCGTTCGTTCGTCTCGAGCACCCGCTCCAGCGCCTCTCGCTCCATCCGATGAAACCCCGCCGGTCCATACAAATCAAACACCGCGCTCAATTTCACGCCGCTCTCCTGCTCGATCCGCCGGTCCAGTTCAATGAACGCCGCACCCATCCTCTCCGCCAGCAGCGCGCCCAAAGTGGACTTCCCCGCGCCGCGTAAACCCACCAGCGCCACGCGTCCGCGACGTTCCTCTTCATTCTTCGCGCCGAATTTTTCCAGCAGCATCGTCTGCGCGCGCCGCCGCTCTTCCGGCTTCAGCTTTTCCAGCAGCGCAATCGTTCCCGCAAGCTCCGGCACATCCCCGTCTCGCTCTTGCGCCAGCCGCTCCACGCCCAGATCCATCGCATGCGCAATCCGCCGCAACCGGATAATCGATATATTTCCATGTCCCGTCTCCAGCTGCGCCAAAAAACGTTCCGACACGTACGCCGACTTCGCCAGCTCTTTCCTCGTCATCCCTCGCCGCGCCCTCTCGGCGCGCACCCGCTCGCCCAGCATCCGCAAGAATTCCGTCTCCGGCCGCGGCCCGCTCTGCACTTTGCTTCTCATCGTCTCTCCCAACCGGCAGTATAGTACATCCCCCGCCGGCGCGGTCCCGCATCGCGTTCGCGATTCGAATCTCACCCGCGCCCGAGCCTTTCGCCCTCCCTGGTGTTTCCCCATCCACCCGCTCGCTGTTAAAATCTCACCCCGGAGAATCCTCTCGTGCCCAAATCAAAACCTCACTCTCGCCCTGCCAATTCCAGATCCGCCGGCGCCAAAGAGCCCACCGAAGCACAAATCGCCGTCCACTGGAAAGAAGAGCAATACTTCCATCCGACAAAGGAATTCAAAGCCCAGGCCAATCTTGCCGACCCGTCCTTCGTCAAAAAATTCTCCGAAAAAAATTTCCCGCGATGTTTTGATCTCTACGCCAATCTCCTCGACTGGGACAAAAAGTGGAAGAAGACGCTCGACACTTCTCACCCTCCCTTCTGGAAATGGTTCGTCGGCGGCGAACTCAACGCCTCCTATAACTGCGTCGATCGCCATCTCGCCGAGCATAAAAACAAAGCCGCCTTCATTTTCGTTCCCGAACCCGAACACGAATCCCCGCAAGTCCTCACCTATCGCGAACTTTACATCCGCGTCAACGAAACCGCCGCCATGCTCCGCGATTTCTGCGGCCTCAAAGCCGGCGATCGCGTCACCATTCACATGCCGATGATCCCCGAGCTTCCCGTCACCATGCTCGCCTGCGCCCGCCTTGGCGTCGTCCATTCCGTCGTCTTCGGCGGATTCAGCGGCGAAGCTTGCGGCCTCCGAGCCGCCGATTCCGGCAGCCGCGTTCTCATCTACGCCGACGGCTACTACCGCAACGGAAAATGGATCGATCATAAAGGCAACGCCGACATCGCCATCACCACCGCCAAAAAAGAAGGCCAGGACATCGACAAAGTCCTCGTCTGGCGCCGTTTCCCGGGCAAACAAATGTCGGAAGCGCCCATGGTCAGCGGCCGCGATTTTTTCGTCGAAGACGTTTTGAAAGATTACCGCGGCCAAATCGTCGAACCCGTCTCGCTCGACGCCGAAGCCCCGCTCTTCCTCATGTACACCAGCGGCACCACCGGCAAACCCAAAGGCTGCCAGCATCGCACCGGCGGTTACCTCGCTTACGCCGCCGGCACTTCAAAGTTTTACCAGGACATTCAGCCCGGCGACGTCTATTGGTGCATGGCCGACATCGGCTGGATCACCGGCCACTCTTACATCGTCTACGGCCCGCTCGCCCTCGCCGCCACCAGCGTTCTCTACGAAGGCGTCCCGCAATTCCCCGACGCCGCTCGTCCCTGGCGCATCGCCGAACGTCTCGGCGTCAATATCTTCCACACTTCTCCCACCGCCATTCGCATGCTCCGCAAAGCCGGCGCCGACGAACCAAAAAAATACAACTACTCCTTCAAGCACATGACCACCGTCGGCGAACCCATCGAGCCCGAAGTCTGGCGCTGGTATTACGAAGTCGTCGGCAAAGGCAAAGCCGCCATCGTCGACACCTGGTGGCAAACCGAAACCGGCGGTTTCCTCTGCACCACCAAGCCCGCGCTCGACCGCATGAAGCCCGGCTCCGCCGGCCCCGCCGCGCTCGGAATTTATCCCGCCATCTGGGACGAAAACGGAAAAGAGATCAAAGCCGGCGAACACGCCGCCGGAAATATCTGCATTCGAAATCCCTGGCCCGGCATCATGCAAACCATCTGGGGCGATCCCGATCGCTTCGTAAAGCAGTACTACGAAAAATATTGCAAGAATCCGAAAAGCAAAAAATGGCAGGATTGGCCTTATTTCGCCGGCGATGGCGCCATGCTCTCCGCCGACGGTTATTACCGCATCCTCGGCCGCGTCGACGACGTCATCAACGTCGCCGGCCACCGCCTCGGCACCAAAGAGATCGAATCCGCCTGTCTCAGCGTTCCAGAAATCGCCGAAGCCGCCGTCGTTCCCGTCGTCGACGAAATCAAAGGCCGCGTCCCCGAAGTCTACATCTCCATCAAACCCGGCATGACTCCCAATAAACAAATCATCGACAAGGTCATCGCCACCATCGAAACCATGATCGGCAAAATCGCCCGTCCCAAGCGCATCCACGTCGTTCCCGACATGCCCAAAACCCGCTCCGGCAAAATCATGCGCCGCGTCCTCGCCGCCATTTCCAATCGCATGCACACCGGCGACATCACCACCCTCGCCAATCCGGACATCGTCGAGCAAATCCGCGAACTCGTCCAGGGTCGCGACGCCGTCACCCTCAAAGACGGCCCCGCCGACATCAAACTCTTCGGCGAAAACGGCTAACCACCCACTCACCCGAGCCATATCTAAGCAAACGCACGAGTGGGGTGGACCGCACCCCATGTTGTCTCTTTACGCACACGAGTACTAGACCTTCCCTTTACATTCGTACTGAGAGTACTATACTTGTCGTAACGCAGTGGCTTGCCTCTTTCTTTCCGGCAAGCCGGTCCCTTTCGCCTCTTTTTTCGGCCAGCCGTTTTTCCCCGCAGCGCTGGCTTGGAGGCAATGACTCATGTTTTTGGCTGTCCCAATCGAATTTCGGGCCCTTCTCACTGGGCCGCAGATTCCGCTTAGGAGGTCGTGCATGTTTCTTCATCACCGTTGGGGGCACTTCGTCACCGTCGCACTTCTGGGTTTCGCCGCACTCGTCACGCCCACAGAAGCACAGTTGCCTTTTTCCGCTCCCAAAAACGTCTCGAATAATTTGGATTCCACCTTCATGCCGCAAACGGCCGTGGATTCCAAAGGCAACATCTTCGTCGTCTGGGAAGACGACACCAGCACGAACGCGAACATCCTTTTCAGCCGATCTTCCGACGGCGGCGCCACCTTCTCGGCGCCCATCAATCTTTCCCACTCCAGGCTTTTCCCGTTTGGCCCGCGAATCAACGTCGACTCGAGCGACGGCATCAATGTCGTCTGGAATGACAACTCTCCCGGCAATCTCGACATTTTCTTCGCTCGCTCCACCGACGGCGGCTTAACTTTCTCTTCTCCCCTCAACGTTTCCCACGACGCAAGCGCCTCCGGTAATCCGCAGGTAGCGGCGGACTCCACCGGCAACATTTTCGTCGTCTGGGAAAATGACAGCGGCGTTCTCGGCATCTTGTTCAGCCGCTCGGTCGATGGCGGCGTCACATTTTCCTCACCCGCCATGATCTCCACGAACACCACTGGTTCCGTCTCCTCGCAAATGGCGGTTGGCCCCAATGGCAACGTCTATCTCGCATGGGAAGACGATTTCGCCTCCGGCTCCGACATTTCCTTCAGCCGTTCGCTGGACCACGGTCAGACTTTTTCGCCTCCCGCCAGCCTTCCTCATGGCGTGGGAAATTCCACTGGCGTCCAGCTCAATGTCGATGCCGCTGGCAACGTCAACGCCGTTTGGTCCAACGATAGCCCCGGCAATTCCGACATCTTCTTCAGCCGTTCCACCAATGGCGGCCTCAATTTCTCCGCACCCGCCAATATTTCGAAGACCCTCGGATTTTCAAGCAACGCTCTCCTTGCCACCGACGCTTCTGGCAACATCCATGTCATCTGGACCGATAACGTTCCGCCGGCTACCGCAACGGATATTTTCTACGCGCGATCCAGCAATGGCGGCACATCCTTCTCCTCTCCAATCAATATTTCCAACAACTCTGGATTTTCTGCCGATCCTTCGCTCGCCGTCGATTCACTCGGCAATGTCAACGTGGTCTGGGACGACAACACGCCCGGCAACGACGACATCTTCTTCTCGCGCTCCACGGACTCCGGAGCCACCTTCGCCGCACCGCAAAATCTTTCCGGCAACAGCGGTTCGTCCACCATCCCCGAAATCGTCGCCGACAAAAACGGCAGCTTGAACGTCGTCTGGCAAGACACCACGCCCGGCGTCTCGCAAATCTTTTTCAGCCGTTTCACCAACGCCGTCGTCAACCATCCTCCCGTTGCCGTCGCTGGGCCGGACCAAACCATTCAAGCCGCCAGCCAGAACGCCACGTCCGTGCAGCTCAATGGCTCCAAGTCCAGCGATCCCGACAACGATCCGCTCACCTTCGTTTGGACAGACCAATCGGGCAACATCGTCGGCACCACTGCCGTTGCTCAACTGAATCTTCTGACCGGCACCTACACTTTTACGCTCACCGTCACCGATCCCGGCAATCTCAGCTCGTCGTCCACAACTCACGTCACCATCACCGCGCCCGTTAACCATCCGCCGGTCGCAGTCGCCGGTTCCAGCCAAACTCTCAGCTGCACCGGCCAGAACGGCACATCCGTGACGTTGAACGGTTCAACCTCCAGCGATCCCGACGGCGACCCGCTTACCTATATCTGGAAAGACGCGGCAGGCAATGTCGTCGGCACTTCTGCTATCGTCCAGCGAACGCTTTCGTCTGGGACGTATACCTTCACCCTTACCGTCACCGATACCGGCGGTCTCAGTTCTTCCGCCGCCACGCAAATCACGATCCAAGACACGACTCCTCCTTCTCTCTCCGTGTCACTCACTCCCAATTCCTTGCAGCCGCCGAATCACAAGCTGATTCCGATCGCGGCCACGGTTTCCGCAAGCGACGCCTGCTCGGCAAACGTTTCGGTCCGTCTCGTTTCCATCACCAGCAACGAACCTGACAACGGAACGGGCGACGGCGATCAACCCAATGACATACAAGCCATCGGCGGCGGCCCCGTTCCCTTCGGCACCGACGTTCGCTCCTTCCTCTTGCGCGCGGAACGCGCCGGCGCCGGCACCGGACGCATCTACACCGTCACTTACTCCGCCACGGACGCCGCGGGCAACTCCTCCTCCGCATCGGCGGTCGTAGTGGTTGCCGCCCAATCGGGCGACCCCGCACCAGTCGCCTCGGGGACCGGAACTCCCAGCGACCGCGACGGGCATCACGACGATCGCGACAAAAAGAAAGACCACGACAAAGATAAGGACAAAGACAAAGACAAGGACAAAGACAGAGACCACGATCACTAAGATCGCTCGACGTTCCATTCATCCCTTGCAGTGAATCGAACGGGCGGCGGCGAACAGCCGCCGCCCGTTATTTTTCTACCTGGTTTTATCCAATTTCAAAAAGACTTGCTTTGAAACACTTGACATCCCGCAATTGCAGATTCTCTTCAACTTCAAGTATTTTTCCGTAGGAAGCAGGAGAGGCCGTCAAAGTAGCGTACGCTTCAGCGTGCGTCCGCACTTGACATGCAGCGCAACGCCAAACGCGGAACAGGGCCGATGTACCGTACGCTTCAGCCTGCGCATGCATTTGATCTGCAGCAGTACTTCGGTCCGTCTTTCTTCGTGTTGCCGTTGTAGCGGCCGCCTTCTGAGGCGGGCGCTCTTCCCAACGCGCATCGTCGCACGCCGCTTCAGTTCTTGAAAGGATTCACCACTTGCACGGAATAATTCGAGCAACAATTAAGAATCGCGCGGCCAACAAGAATGATCGTCCGGTGCCCAGGTGCGAATGGGATCGAGGAACGGCTTGCCAGGAGTAGACTGTATCTAGTCAGCCGAACATGAGACTTGAGCCTCGCTCTCGGTGAAACGAACTCTGGCCAGGCTGTCCTCACCGCTAAAGTTACGTCAGCCAAGGAAATTGCGGGCCTGAGAGACACCGTACTGAAAGTGACTACTATAGGAACTTTTCCGGTCACGCGACTTGAACCTTGGAGGCAAATCACTCGACGTGAATGGCGGTTCCCAAATAGACATTCTCACCGGAAAGAACATTAGTCTGCGGATTCTTAGGAAAACCAAGCTGCTCGCCATGTATGCCGACGGTTCCCGTAACGACTGCATCTTGGTCGGGGGAATTTGGGAAGAACGAAACTAGGCAGACCATGTTGTGTTTGAATTGCCTCTTCGGTAATGGCGAAAGTGTGGCTTCAAAAAATCCATCTTTCCGAACTTTTGGCAGCGCCCTGACACTCAGTATCTGGCTTCCTTCACCAACGTAATCTTGAACATCGACAACTAAGACCGCACCAGCGGGAAGATTCGAGGCACCTCTCAGCCATATTCGTTCGGCATCCCTATACTCCGCGTTTGCTCCAATGTAGTACGTCGGTGCAGTCAGGCTGCGGTGTGATATGGTTTGGGAAAACAGTGCTGCGGCAATTGCAAGCGTGGCAGTAAGGCCCACGACGATTCGAGACATTTGAACGCTCCGATGGTGTACAGATTAACCCACACTCCGTGAATTTCGGTCAGGTCCTGGTAAAGGGTAAAGTCCAATCGGCGGGCATAACTCTATAGCAAAAAGAATCACCGCAACAATAGAGGATATGAGTTCCACTCTGAATTGGGCCTTCGGAGCTGCAAAATATATTGCCCAGAGGACGCGGAGGAAAGGTCAACGACGGCTTCGATTGACGTAATACCATCTTTCAGAGACGCGACACCATTTGTGGTGACGATCGCGCTTCCCGTAGTAATCGCGATGCGGAGTTCCTATGGACCCTCAGCGCGAGATCGTCTATCGCATCCCGATGTTAGTGTATTTCAGGAGCGGTTCTTTTGGTGGTGTGGCTTTAAGAAGTGCAGGCATTAAGAAGGGGGTTCCTTAGGAGGTGGCGGATTTAGCAGGTTTAGCCTTTATGACGTCGGTTCTTTAGGAGGTGAGGGCTTTAGCCCTCACGTAGAGGCGAGGAAAAGCAGGGCTTTAGCCCCTGAAGAAACAACTTCCGCATTGCTTAGCGATTTATGAGGTAGCTACTAGTAACCATTCTAAAAATCAACCGTCGTTCGAATGTCAGGGTCTTATCCGAATTTCAGTGGCCCGATCCGCACTTGGCTTGCGTCTCGGCCAGCGTGTCCGGATCGAGCTGCGCGTCGCGCCAGCTTGCCGCGGAGCAAACCTGCGCTCCCGTCAAACCCAGCACGCCGTGCAAATCCGCGCCGTCGAGCTTTGCGCCGTCTAAAATCGCATCGCGAATCACGGTGCCGGTGAAAACCGCGCCGCGCAGGTCCGCGCCGCGCAAATCCGCGCCCAGAAAAATCGTTCCCTTCATTTGCGCGCCGGTCAGCGTTGCGCCGCCGAGTTTCGCGCCGGAAAAGTCGGCCAGTTCCAAATTCGAAAGCGACAATGTCGCGCCTTGCAGTTGCGTGTCGCGCACGTCCGCCCTTGTTAAATCCGCGCGAAGCCACTTCGTCTGCTGCAGATTCGCGCCGTAGAGCGAAGCGCCCGCCAGCTTGGCGTTTGCGAAATTCGCTTGCGGAAAAACGGCGTACGTAAAATCCGCGCCCTTCAAATTCGCTCCCGCCAAATTCGCGGCCGTTCCATCCGCGGAAATCAGCACCGCTTTTTCCAGGCTCGCATGATCCAGCACGGCGTCGCGCATCTTCGCTTCGCGCAGGTTGGCGCCGTCCAAATCCGATTCCGTCAAATACGCGCCGATCAAATCGCCGCGCCACAATCTCGCATCCGTCAACGAAGCGCGGTACGCACGCGCGTAGCGCAGGCTTCCTTCATTTAATTTCGCGCCGTCCTCGGCATCGGAGTTCCCTTTCGCCTTCGGCAGAATCAGCGACGATTCGATCAAGTCCGCATAGGGCCGGTATCCGACCAGGCGAAAACCTTCCGCCGCCCAGCGTCGCGGACTTCCGCTGAAATATCGATTCGAGGCTTCCGTCTCCGCCGGCACGCCCCAAATCACGCCGAATGAAAGCGCCAGCAAAATAATTCCTGCGGCAATCGGAACGCGCATCGTCACGAACGCCAGGCGCAGCACGCTGCGGGAATTCGGCCGGCGAATTTCCCCGGGCCGCACCACGCGGCTCACCACCGCCGGCAATCCCGTCGCAACGCTCACGCTCAGCACAAAAAATAAAACGTGCAGCGCCGTTCCGCGCAAATCCTGCCGCACCAGATATCGCATCCAGATCAGCGCAACCGTCGCCGGCACAACCCAATACGCCAGCAGCGTCGCGATCACGTTTTCCAGCAGCGACACCGCCGTTTTCGCGTCGCGCAGCCAGCGAAAATGCCGCCGCACCAGCCCCATCAAATACCACGGCCCTTCGCGCTCCACCGTTTGCCCATCCTGAAAAACCGCGGGCAGCGCCGCCATGCTGGCCCACACGCGCAAGAGCAAAAATTGGAATCGCACAAAAATCGTGAGCAGCGCAATCGGCGCGATCAAATAGAACGCATTGATCGGCAGAAGATTTCCGAGACGCCGCCACGGAATCGTCGGCCCGTCCAGAATCAATCGCGCGTCGGATGTCGTCGCCACGACGAGGCAGCAGATGGCGCTCGCCGTGAGCATCAGAAAATAAAACCAGCGCGCGCTTTTCGTCGCCTCCCACACCGCTTTCGATCCGTCGATCGACGAAATCGTTTCCGGCAGCATCGCGTCGTACAAATTCGCGCCGCCGAGCCGGCCCAGCCACAAACCTTCCGCGCCGTACATCTGCGCGCCCATCAAATTCGCGCCGCGCAATTCCGCGCCAAGCAAATTCGCGTTGCACAAATCCGCTTGCACCAGCGAAGCGCCCTTCAGATTCGCCATCGCCAAATCCGCGTTGCGCAAATTCGCGCGCTGCAAAAGCGCGCCCTGCAAATTCACGCCGGTCAAATCCGCGTTTTCCAGGTTCACGCCGCACAGATCCGCTTTCGCGCCTTCGTCTCCGCCGGATTCGACCCAGATGCGGTGCTGGTCCAGAATCGCGGCGAGTTCGATCAGGTCGATTTCGCCCGCGGCGCCCGCGTGAATATTTTCCGGAATCGGCACGGCGCGCGGCGGGGCGGGCTCGACTTCAAATTTATTTTTGCGCCCGCCGTTTGTTTTTTTTGCTTCGTCCGCCGCGGACGGTTCCACGGGACGCGAGGGAGAGACGTTACTATCCGGTTTCGATTTACTGGCCACTACAGAATGTCTCGGCGCTTCCTGCTTTTCCGCCGGCCTTTCCGGCTCGGCGCCGCGTTCGATCAGCGAAATCAATTCATCTTTCGTCGCCATTCGCTCCGTGCCGGGATCGAGCGAAACTTTGCGCAAAACATCGACGTCTTGAGCCGGGAAATCCGGCATGGGCAATCCCCTCAGGGCAATTTGTGAGCCGCGGATAAACGCGGGCTCGGCCACGTGAATCGATGATGGCCGATTAGGGCGCGGAAGTCGCCTGCCCTGAAGTACAGGCGAGGCGAAGAAAACACGACCTGTGAAAAACAAGAGCCGGGGCGCTTCGCTGAGGGGCCAAGGCACCCCGGCTTATCCTGCCCGCCTCCGCAGTGAGCGAGCAAGAAGACCGTGAAACGACAAACTCAAAAAAAAACCGCTGCGCGAACCGACGACGAAACGACGAGACGGAAAACTTAGTTGTCGTCTTCGCCGCGCAGAAATTCGTAGCGCTCGATCGCGGCCACGACGCCAACGGAAGATTCGTCGCGCGGCTCGGTGCGCTGCACCCGGCCGAGGCAACGGACGCGAACCGGTCCGGCCAGAGTGATCTCGTTCGGAAGCGTCAGAAGGATTTCAACGGCGGAGCCTTCCTTGACGTCCTTCGCCAGGTAAAAGTAGACCCCGCGGGAGCTAACATCGCGGGATTCGGTGCTGGTTTCGCCAACGGCGGCCCCAGTCGTCCAACGAACCGTAAGGGGGAGCCGCATGGAGAAGCGCTGAGTTGTGCGGCGTTCAGAGCCGGTCAAGGGAAAACCTCCTCGAATGAAGGGCCAGTGTATCTGGGGTGGGGCGGGGGGACAATAGGCCAAGAGGTACAAAAAAGACCTGGGCGGATGAAGTACCGACGTACTAGGAGAGAAAAGGGGGCGCGGCGGGGTTGGGGAGGGTTCGAGGAAGGCGGCTGGGACGAGGCGAGTTCCAGAATGGGAAGAGTTTGGGTACACCCCGGTTCTTCTCGTAAGAGTGGCAAATGCAGGACTTACGCTGGTAGTTTGAGGCCGCATTGACGCAGAAACGGAGCCGAGGTCCTTCGACTCGCGATGGTCGCACAGGATGAGCATCCTTCGCCGGATGCTCATTTTCGCAAGAGTGGCAAATACAGGACTTAGCGGTGAAATAGGGAGTGGAACTGCGTCGAGACAGGAGGAAACGGTGGATTGCCACCCCCACCCCCGGGGAGTTTGTATGAGTATCAAAAGAAAGGAGTTGCGGGCGGAGGCGTTTGCATGAGTAGCAAAACAAACGGTATAGGGATTGGCGGGAGGAAAAAAGAGAACGGGCTGGAGTTCGTGAGCCACAAGCAAGGGTAGCAAACGAGGAGTATAAAGTCAACAGTTAATTGATTGTGTAATTCGAATGACTGTGGAAAATCGTTCGAACGGAAAGAAAAGTCAAAGGAAAGAACCACCCTTTGCAAATTCAGAAGCGCAAAGGATGGTGCACCCCAGAGTTGCTTACTCATTCATTTTTGGGTGATTCCAATCGAGTGCGCCATACGCCAAACGTCAAGAGCGGCCACTTCTTTGCTCATCCTTCAGAGCGCACCCTAAAAGTCGTCTGAAAAAATGTATCTGAGCAAATACGATGGCAACACCAGCGAAAAGCAAGATAACGACGAAATAATCAGTCTCTAGATGTAGGATAAACCGCGTGTGGAGGCGTAACCACATTGCTCCCGTCACGCTAGCAAAGAGGGCTACAAGAGACCCTACGTGGATGCTCACAAGCAATGGTAGTTTTTGCCTAACCGCCTTCTCACCCAGGCTGAATCCCTTCGTCCCCTTTGCTTTTATCACCTGCCCCGACCCGGCATCACAAAATACGAAAGAGAATACGAAACCTGTGTACATGATCATCGAGGCGATTTGAATCTCAAATTTGTTGTCTCTCAGTGCGACAAAAACTAGCATTGTCGCTAGAGACATTATGGGGATAACGATGAACACTCCCAATTCTTTGAAAAGTACAAAGCCTGAGACTCGACTACGCTCGGAATCGGCGCGTGGGACATAGATTTTCAGTTCTTCGGGCTGCATGGCGAGAGTATATCATTTGGGTACTAAGCTGGAGAGGAAGCGAATTTTGGAAAGGGTGCCGCACTAGCTTTTGGAGGCGGCGGGGGCGCTTTTTTCTCCGGGCTTGATGGAAGAGCGGACGACGATGATTTTGCCGAGAACGTCGAACCAGAAGGGCGCGCCGAGAGAGGCGGCGCAGGCGGTGAGGAACCAGCCGAGAAGCGCGCCGAGCCACATCAACGGCCGGCAACCCATGATTTGCAGACCTTCGCGGCTCCAGCCGATGGGGACGTTGGTGCTTTTGAGTTCTTCGATGTCGGCTTTCAAGCCTTGATCGAGAGCGGGCGTCGCGACGGCGGCGGAAGAATTCGCGGTGGTTGACGACGCGGGATGTTTATCGAGAAAGCCTTGGGCGGCGCCGACGAGCGCTTCGCGCTTGGCTTGATTGGTCCAAAGATCCTGGGCGAGGGCGATGGAATTGACGTTCATGGCGACGGCGATGAGGAAGGCGCAAGCGAAAATGATGACGTGAGCGCGGCGCTTGTACCAGCCGGAGACGCGGTCCATGGCGGAATTGAACCAGGCTTCGAGGCCGGCGCGAAATTTTTCAAGATCGTCGTGCGCGTCGTTGAGGAGCGTGAGCAGAGCGGACTTCACCTGCTCGTTGGCGATTTGATTGATGGAGTTGCGAATGTCGGCCGCGGAAGGAATGTTGCCCGCGGCGGGACCGAGGATGCTGGCGACGGCGTTGGCGAAATCCTGGGAGGGAATGTAGGACGGAAGAGTTTTGTTCCGAGCGGCTTCGGCGTACGTGCCGCGAAAAAGACTGAAGATGAGGCCGTGATTGTAAAGTTTGTCGACGAGGCCGGTGTTCGCGCCGAGAAGGCCCTTGATTCCCTTTTCGAGATCGCCGGCGCGATTTTTGAGGCGAGTTTCGAGAAGTTCGTTGAACGCGGAGCAGATGAGGCTGAGAAGAAGAAAGACGAAGACCATACCGATGGCAACATCGAGCAAGGCTGAGCCGAACATGGGCGAGCGACCTCCTTTAACGAGAGAAAGCTGCAAATTATCCCGCAACGCACAGAAAACGGGATAGATTCTGTGTGACTACCGGCAACGCAATTTCCCAGACGAACTTTTCCAAACGCCCGCTGCGAGAAACTTTCTTCAGGGGCTGAAGCCCCATACTTGCCGCCGCAAACGCCGGGGCTGAAGCCCCGACCTCCTAAAGAAATACGTCCATCGCAAAATGCTTCGCGCCGAAGCTCGGCCAAAACTCGAATTCGGCTCGACTACAAAAAGTTGGCGACACCGAAATACGGATGAGCGCCTTCGCCGCCGCCGAGGCTGACGTAGGCGCGGAAAACGACTTTTCCGGCGAGGAAAAAGGAGAGGCCGCCGCCGAATCCCTGATGAAGATTGGAAAAATTGAGATCGCTGCGAGCAGTGGTGACTTTGCCGGCGTCGTAGAAAACGAGAAAGCCGATGGGGCCGATGATGCGGCGATCGTACTCGGTCTGGACGAGAAAAGAATTGGGAGCGCGAAAACGAAAATCGCGGAAAGAGCGGAGAGTGGGTTGGTTGTCGATGTCGCTGCCGCCGATGGTTTCTTGAAGATAGAACGGAATGGCATTTGTTGCGCTCGAGTCGGACATGGCAAGGCGGAAGCGAATGTTGAGAACGCTATCGAGGCGGCGAATGCCTGCCTCGGACTCCGGATAAATGGCGTGATCGAAGTCTGCGACAAAGCGGCGGAAAGAATAGTGGCCGGTGTCGGTGTCGCGGTAATAGCCGTAGCGGAAACGGTAGTTGAGCTGAAAGCGCTCGGAGGCGAAGGCGTAGTGCGGGCGAAGAAATGCCTCGAAATGAAGAAACGTGGGTTGCGAAGCGAGGCCGGGGGCGGTGGCTTCGTTGAAAACCTGGCCGATGGAAGTGACTTTGGTGGAGGAGACATTGCCAACAGCGGGGACAATGGCTTCGAAGGTGCCGGCGGCGGAGAGCCAGGACGTCAAAGGACTGGCGAGAATCGCGCCGGCGCGCGTGTCGCGTTCGCTGAAGTGGACGGCGTTGTGGACGTTGGTATTTGGGCCGAGGCCGTAGAACGGAAGATCTTCCATTTGCTTGTTGCGCGCGTAAAGCTGGAAGGCGAAATTTTCGTCGGAATGATAATCGCCAAAATGCGGGCGGCGGGCCGTGAATTTCCCTTCGGCGAACCAGAATTGACGAATGGTCACGACGCCGGTGAATTCGAGGCGATTTTGCCAGATGTCGCGGTTTAGATCTTGGCCGTAATAGCCGCCACCGCCGACGCCGCTGCCGGGAACGATGCTCTGCGCGACAAAATGGAATGGGCGAGAGCGGAAGGCGCTGGTGGCGCAAGAAAGAAAAGTGTTTTTGCCGAAATCGGCGCGCATGTCGTGGCAATTCTTTTTCCACTGATCCCAATCACCGGTGCCGGTGACGGTGGGATCTTTCGTCCAAACGGCGGGCGTGGTGGATGGGGCGCTGGGTGCGTCTTGCGCGAAAAGGGCTGGAACGGCCGGCGCGGCCAGAAAACAGAAAAGCACGAGATGGGCAAAGTGTTTGCGAGTGCGGGGACGGTTGTTCATGGGTTCGCCTCGTTAATTTCCCGCTCCCCGGCCGGTGGCGCCGGGCGGAGGCGCGGGCTGTTGCGCTTGCGCGAGCAACTTGGAATGAACGCTCTGGAGAAAATCGGAAGCTTGTTTTTCGGAACGGATGTCGCTGGGGTTGATGCCGGATTGTTGATTGGGAGGAAGAACGCGCTTTTCCAAGAGAGAGGCAGTTTCGACGTGAGCGGCGAGGTGATCGTTGATGTCGGCGTTGAGGTGAGCGGCGTCGAGATGGGCCTGGCCCTGGGCGACGAGAGATTGCGAGGGCAAAGCGGTGAGTGAGATGGGAATGGCTTCGGTGCGCGGCTGAGCGAGCGAGAGATTGGCTTCGAACGTGTTGGCCTGGCGATCGCGATTGGTGAGCGAAGCGTTTGGAACATTTTTCAGGAGAAGCTTGCAAGCGGTGGCGATGATGGAGCTGTGATCGTATTGCGTGCGATCGATGGTGCCGGCCTGGACGTAGGGCGAAATAATGATGGCGGGAACACGAACGCCGAGACGCGTGAAGTCAAACGCCGGATCGAGCGAATTCGGACTGCCGGCCCAATTTTTATTGTCGGGATTGACGGCAGGCGGAGGCGCGACGTGGTCGTAGAGGCCGCCGTGTTCGTCGTAAACGACAATGAGGAGAGTGGATTCGCGAACGGCCTGGTTGTTCCAGATGGCGTTGAAAGTGTCGCGAATGAGAATTTCGCCCTGCTCGACGTTGTGATCGGGATGCTGATCGCTGGCGGAGAAAAAAGTGTTGTTGATGGGATCTTCGCCGTTGGCGTAACGCGGCTCGATGAAGCTGTAAGCGGGGAGCTTATTATTTTTGCAGGCGGAGAGAAAATCGTCGTAGAGGGCGAAGTATTTGCCTTGATTCATGAGGCCTTTGAAGGTCATGGCCATGGTCGAATCGTGATAGAAAATTTTTGCGTCGACGTTATTTTCGCCGAGAAGTTCGTAGATGGTTTTGGACATGGCGAGCCAATCGACGCCCATATCGACGCGGCCGATGGAAGTGGAGCCGTGAGCGAAGGCGCGATTGGGGAACGTGGGGCCGGGTATGGAAGAAAACCAGCGATCGCAAACGGCGAACTGACGGGCAAGCTGGGTGAGGACGGGAACTTTTTCGGGCTTGAAACACTTCATGATGCGATGGGCGTTTGCGGAGTTGTGGGTTTTGCCTTCGTAGCTGAGGACGAAGCCGTTCATGGCGGGATTTTGCGCGACGGGCGTGGAAGCATCGCCGTAAAGCTGCGTGAGCGTGTCGAAAAGGGCGTGGCCGGGATCGGGCGTGAAGTCGCCGGAGTAATTGGCGTCATTCGAAACGGTGGCGCGTTCGCCGACGGAATCATTGTTGAACTCGGTGCCGGCGAGGCCGTCGATTGGCCAGTTGGGGGTGGCGGCGAAGCCGAGCAGGTGGTCGAAGGAGCGATTTTCCATCATGAGAACGACGATGTGCTTGAGATTGTCTGTGCCGGCGGACATAGAGACTCCTGAGATGGCGGTTTGAAGATAGTGAGGAATGAGGAGTGGGCGTTACAGGGTAGAGAGAAAAAAATCAAAATCGGGCGAGGAAAAATCGCCTCGGCGAGCGCCAGAAGAAAACGAAGCAGCGGGTATAAGTGGCCGCGCTCGGAACTGGTCAGGATTTGAAGACGGAATCTTGTTGCGGCGCGGGAGCTTGATCGAGGACTTCGCGGATTTTGGCGGCGAGGGAAGATGGGGTGAAGGGTTTTTGGATGAAGAAGGTGTTGGCTTCGAGTTCGCCGTGGTGAAGGATGGCTTGCGGCGTGTAGCCGGACATGTAGAGGACGCGCAGGCCGGAGCGGAGGGCGGTGAGCTGCGTGGCGAGTTCGCGGCCGCCGATGCCCGGCATGACGACGTCGGTGAGAAGCAGATCGATGCGTTCCGCGCGGTCGCGACAGATGGAAATGGCGGCTTGCGGCGTATCCGCCACGAGCGGCGTATAGCCCGCGGCGGAAAGCGCTTCGCTGGCCAATTCGCGAACCTGTTCGTCGTCTTCGACGAGGAGAATTGTTTCCGCGCCGCGATGGGTGGAGGCGTGTGCCTGCTCAAATGCGAGAGAATCGGCGGGCGCAGCGACCAAGGGAAGATAAACCTTGAAAGACGTGCCGCGGCCGGGCTCGCTATAAACCCAGATGTTGCCGCCGCTCTGTTTGACGATGCCGTAGACCATCGAGAGGCCGAGACCCGTGCCTTTGCCGATTTCCTTGGTGGTGAAAAACGGCTCAAAGATTCGCGTGAGGTTTTCCGCAGCGATGCCGGCACCGGTGTCGCTGACGGCGAGCGAAACGTAGTGACCTTTCTGGACGGTTTGGTGGCGCGAAGCATACGATTCGTCGAGCGAGACGTTCGCGGTTTCGATGGTCAGCTTGCCGCCGGTGGGCATGGCGTCGCGGGCGTTGACGACTAAATTGAGGATCACCTGCTCCATCTGCGTGCGGTCGGCGCGAACGGAGCCAAGCTGTGCGTCGAGAATCGTGCGCATATCGATGTCTTCGCTGATCAGGCGACGAAGCATTTTTTCGAGGTTTTGCACGAGTTCATTGAGGTTAAAGACCTTGGGTTGCAGGACCTGGCGCCGGCTGAAGGCGAGAAGCTGGCTGGTGAGAGACGCGGCGCGATCGGCGGCGTCGTCAATGCGTTCGAGTCCGCTTCTGAACTCCGCGGCCGGAGCGCGATCGAGAAGGAGCCGGCTGTAACCGCGAATGACGGTGAGCAGATTGTTGAAATCGTGGGCAATGCCGCCGGCGAGGCGGCCGATGGCTTCCATCTTCTGCGCCTGACGAAGTTGCGTGCGCGATTCCTCAAGCCTCGCGGTGCGCTCGGCAACTTGTTCTTCGAGATGTTCTTCGTTTTGGCGGAGCAATTTCTCAATGCGTTCGCGCTCGGCAATTTGCGCTTTCAGATCCAATTGGACGCGATGCTGGCGCTGCTGAATGAGGACCAGGCGCAGGCTCGACGCGCAAAACGAGATGGCGACAATGACGACGGCGAACACCGGGCGTTCGCGGATCATGTACATGGAAAGAATGAGAACAAGAAACGCGAAAAGGATCGGGAAAAGGCGGTTACCGATCAAGTCGCTCCACAGGCGCCGCGGTTGCGACTGTTCGACTTTCTGCTGATCCCACGTCCCGGCAATCACGATCGGAATGACGTTGAGGGTGGTCCAGATAAATTCGTACCAGGAGCCGGTCTGAAGCGTGGCGCCGAGATAGTTGTAATAAAAATCGCCGATCGCGGCGCAAACCAAGAACAAGCCGATGCGGCCAAACAGTGCGCGGACGACGCGCGAATTGGTGAGCGTGGCGCGGAGAAGAAAGATGACGGCCATGGAGCCGTCGTACATGAGCGAGCCGACCCAGGTGGTGCGGAGCCAACTGTGCGCGAACGGCGATCCTGAAGTCGCATGTGTGGGCATGTAGGTAAAAAAGAAGTAGATGACGACCCACAGAAGGGTGACCTGAATGAAGTCAAGAAGGTGAAGCGGATCGAAACGACGCGGCTCAAAATCCGGCTCGAGGAAAAGGACGAGGCTGGTTGGACAAAACCAGAAGACGGCGATGATATCGGCGAGATCGGCGACGCTTTGAGAGGGCTGGATTATTTCGACGTAGAGATTGAGGCATTCGGAAATACTAAAAAAGACAAACGAGAGCGCGGCCAAATACCAGAAATAGCGGGCGAGAAACTTGGAACGGCGTGCGGCCTGCACAGCCAAATACAAGGACAAGAGGGCGAAAACCAGATTGCCGGAGGTAACGAGCGGCGGTCCCGGCGCGTGCGTGCCCCACATGAGAACGATGGCGATCTGATAGACGCACAAAAGAATGGCAAACAGCGCCCAGAGACGGCTCGCCGGGCGAGTGGAAGGCAAAACGGAACTGCCACGGATGATCGTTGATTCGGGCGTCATATCTTCCGCCAGCATGTAAAGCCGGAGTACGTGCCAGAGATCGCGAACGGCAAAAAAAACAAAAAAAGCAATTCCAATCCAGAGAGTATACCGGCACGGCGCGAACTAAGGAGTAGTACTCGTGGGCTGTTTTCCTAGTAGCAACGGTTCACGGAGGACAGGTTATGCGGATCGCAAGTGTATTGGAAAGGAAACGGCCGGGCTTCTAGGTTGCGTGATCGATCAAGCGATGATGGATCGCGTACAGCGCGAGTTCGAGGCGGTCGGAAACACCGAGCTTGTCGAAGATATTGTGCAAGTGATTCTTGACGGTCTGCTCGGAGATGAAGAGTTTTTCGCCAATTTCCTTGTTGCGAAAGCCTTGTGCGACGAGCTGGACGATTTCCTTTTCCCGGTCGCTCAAGAGCGGCTTTTCGCGGCGCGGGCCGGACTCGGAAGATTTTGCGAAGGCCTTCATCACTTCGGCGGTCATACGATTGTCGAGCCAGATTTCGCCGGCGTGGACGCGGTGAATACTTTTGACGAGAAGATCGGTGGCGGATTGCTTGAGCACGACGCCGCGAGCGCCGAGGCGCATGGCGCGGACCACATCGCGATCGTCTTCGGCGGCGGTAAGCACGATGACGCGGGTGGGAATCGTATCGAAATTCACTTCTTCGAGCACGGCGAGGCCGTCTTTTTCCGGCATGCGCAGATCGAGCAGCAGAATATCGGGCTTGAGTTTGGCGAGCAGCTTGATGCACTCCGCGCCATTTTGCGCTTCGCCGACGATGGTGATGTCTTCGTCGCCGTCGATAAGTTTGCGGAGGCCATCGCGAAAGATCGCGTGGTCGTCGGCCATGAGAATTCGAATCTGTTGTTTGGTCTTCGCCATAATTTAAATTTGGGCCGCTAACTTCAACCCCGAAACTCTCTCATCAGCCGAGCGGAACTTCAATCGTCAGACGCGCCCCATGCCCCGGGTTCGACTCTACAGTCAGAACCCCATTCACGGTTCGCGCGCGCTCCTTTATGGAAATGGGACCCAGCCGCAGACGGTCCAATTCATCACCGGTGAAACGGCCTGCAAAACTGAAACCCTCACCGTTGTCGTCGACGACTAAAAGTAGACGGCTATCGTCCTGCGAAAGTTTTACCACGACATGGGTAGCCTTAGCATGCTTTTTTATGTTGTTGAGTGCTTCACGGTAAATCTGGAAAAGCTCGCGACAGACGCGGTCGGGAGCGCGCAGATCGGCGGAATCGATAAGCAGATCGAGCGCGAGCGCGGATTCATTGCGAAAACGCTCGGCAAAACCGCGCATCAGGTCGACCAGATCGGCGGACTGGACGCGGACCGGCCGCAGGTCGGTGACGAAACTGCGGAGCTCGGCGGACTCGTTTTTCACGGTCTGCTGGAGCGACGTGAGGCCGTTTGAAACGGGATCGTTGGTGGAGGCGACGCGGCGGCGCAAGACATCGAGCTGAATTTCGATGCTAAGAAGGGTTTGCAGAATGCCGTCGTGCAAATCGCGCGAGATGCGCGAACGTTCCGCTTCAATGGCGCGGGCGCGCAAGTGGCGGAGCAGAAAGAGGTTTTCGAGCGAAGGGCCGATGTGCCGCGCCACGCGCTCGAGCCAGGCGAGATCCTCTTTTGTGTACGGCTTGCCTTCGGCTTTTCCGTTCAAGAGGAAGAGGCGGCCGACGGGGCGGTCCGCCTGATCGAAGGCAACGGAGATAAAAGACTTCACGGCAAACTGCTGCTGCGTCGGCCTCGGAAGGCGTGGAACGATTTTCAGCATGCGGCCGTCGCGGCGGTCCCAGCCGAATGCGGAGCCGGCGCCCTCCACGCGATTCCAGCAAAGGGTTGCGTCGAAATCGTCGAGCAGGAAACCGTCGGAACGCGCGAGCGGCAAGGTTTCCGGCGTTATGCGCTCGCTTTCGCCAATCTTCAGACGCCAGACGAAGATGCGTTCAAGATCCGCATCGCGAAAAACAAGCAGCGCTTCCGGAGAATGGAATGAGATGGCCAGTTCGTTCAGAAGCAAGCGAAGCGATTCGGCCAGGCCCTGATCCACCTGCATCGTCGCGGTGATGTCCGAAAGAAACTCATTCTGGGAGGCAAAGATGCGGCTGCGTTCGCCGAGGAACGCCAAGCCCGCGCCGGCGGAAAAAGTAGCGGCGGTGGCGGCGAGCCAGGAAATGACGCGCGACCACTGAATTTCCGTTCTTGCCGCGGCCACCAGCACGATGGTGAGCGCCGCCACGCCCGCCACCGGCACGGCAAATTGAAAACCCCAGCGCGAGCCGGCCGCGTAGCAGATGTAAAGGTAGGGGAACCAGATGGGGACGGTGGCGGGACAAACATAAACGAAAAAGGCCAGCGCGAAAAGATCAACGGCGAGCGGCAAATGCCAGTCGCGCTCCTGCAAGAAATCTTCAATCAAAATGACGAGGATGGAAAGGATTAAATAGACCGTCAGGAAAGTGACGGAACGGGCGGATTCGCGCGACGGAGCGATCTCAAAAACGGCAAGGAGCGCCAGAATAATGATGATCGGGCGCGAAAAGACGAGTTGCCGCTCAAAATGGCGGCGATCGGTTTCTTGGGGGCTCATGCGCGGGAACGCAATTTCCGAAAATTAGTGTAGCAAGGGGTATGGAAGCGCCGGGGGCGAGTTCGGGCGAAGGTTTCCACTTTGCTACGGGCGTTTTGGCGCGATCTGCGTATTTTCAGGCAGACAGTGTGCGTGTTAAACTGAAAGCCTGCGGTGGGAGTAGCTCAGCTGGTAGAGCGTCGGTCTGTGGCACCGAATGTCGCGGGTTCAAATCCCGTCTCCCACCCCAATTTCACCTTTTTTTCAATCCAATGCTGATGCAACGATTGAGCGCAGGTGCGCGCCTCGGCGTCGAAGTTGTGCCAACACACTTTTGGCCGTTCTTCGGCTAAAATGGCGGATTCCGCGATGGGCATGATGGAAGGCCGGCGGATGGGAGCATCCATGAGCGAGACTTCGAGCGGCAAGCCTCAGCTGACACCCGCCCAGCAATTCTTGAACGATCTGTGGGACGAGCACATCCGCGATGAATTTTCCGACAAAGACGCAACCGCGACGATCGACACGATGGTGCCGGACGCCTATGTGAACCACATTCCGGTGCTGACGGGCGGCGTGGGGCGGGAGCAGCTCAAGGAATTCTATTCAAAGCACTTCATCCCCAAGATGCCTCCGGACACGGAGATCGTGCCCATCTCGCGGACGATTGGCAACGAACGGCTCGTGGACGAAATGATTTTCCGCTTCACCCACACGATCGAAATGGATTGGATGCTGCCGGGCGTGGCGCCGACGGGAAAGCGGGTGGAGTGCCCGTTGGTGGTGATCGTACACTTCCGCGACGGCAAGCTGGCCAACGAGCACATCTATTGGGACCAGGCATCGGTGCTGGTTCAACTGGGATTGCTTCGTGCGGAGGGCCTGCCGGTGGCGGGCGTGGAAACGGCGGAAAAATTGGCAAATCCGACGCTGCCTTCGAACCGGTTGATCCGGAAGGCTCGTGCGGCCGAAGCGTGAGGCCATTCGTGGCCGCATCGAGTGAAATTGATGGTACCCGTGGCGCGGCGCGAGCATCCAAGAGTCACAAGGGTCGCGGTTCCGCATTGCGACATCGAAGGGTAGACGCGGTATGGCCAAACCGGTTCTGATTGCGATCGATGACGACCAGGAAGTTTTGCGCGCGGTGGAGCGCGATTTGCGCGCGCGTTATGCGGAGCATTACCGGATCGTGCGGGCAAACTCCGGCGCGAGCGCGCTGCAGGCGCTGCAATCGCTGAAAAAACGAAATGAGCCGGTCGCGCTGTTCCTGGTCGATCAGCGCATGCCGGAAATGAGCGGCGTCGAATTCATCGCCAAAGGATTCGAAGTCTTCCCGGAAGCGCGGCGAGTGCTGCTGACCGCTTACGCGGACACTGACGCTGCCATTCAAGCGATCAACCACGCGAAGATTCACCATTATTTGCTGAAGCCCTGGGATCCGCCGGAGCAGAATTTTTATCCGGTGCTGGACGACTTGCTGAGCGATTGGCAGGCGACGCACAAGCCGGTGTTTGAAGGGGTGAAGGTGCTCGGCCATCGCTGGTCGCCCCGGGCGTATGGCGTGCGCGATTTCCTGGCGCGGAATCAGGTGCCTTACCGCTTCTTTGACGTCGAGACCGCCGACCGGAATCCGGAAATTCAAAAAATGGTGGACGAAAACGGCGGCGCGGCCGCGAAGCTTCCCATTGCGATTTTTGCGGACGGCACTTCCCTTTCCGAGCCTTCGATTCCGGACATGGCGACGCGCCTTGGATTGCGAACGCGGGCGGACATGTCTTTCTACGATCTGCTGATTGTTGGCGGCGGACCGGCGGGACTTGGCGCCGCGGTGTATGGCGCTTCGGAGGGACTGCGCACGGTGATGATTGAGAGCGAAGCGCCGGGTGGGCAAGCGGGCATGAGTTCGCGCATCGAAAATTACCTTGGGTTCCCGGCGGGGTTGAGCGGCGCGGACCTGGCGCGGCGCGCGGTGACGCAGGCTCGCAAATTCGGCGTGGAAATTCTGGCTCCGCAAGAGGTGACGAAACTGCGCGTCGACGGCGCGTCCAAATTCGTCACTCTGCTCGACGGCACGGAGATTGGCGCGAAGGCGCTGGTGATCGCAACCGGCGTTTCCTATCGCAAGCTGGACGTACCCGGCATGGAGCGCGTGCAGGGCGCGGGCGTCTATTACGGCGCGGCGATGACCGAAGCGGCGACGTGCAAGGGCGAGGACGTGTACATCGTTGGCGGCGCGAACTCCGCCGGGCAAGCGGCGATGTTTTTCTCGCAACAAGCGCGGCGCGTGATCATGCTGGTGCGCGGAAATTCGCTGGAAGCCGGAATGTCGCAATATCTGGTGGACCAGATTCGCCAGACGGAGAATATTCACGTCGAGCTGAACAGTCACGTCGTTGAGGTGTTCGGCGACGAGCGGCTGGAGGCGATTGCAATCCAGTGTTCGACAAGCGGCGAGACGCAGAAAATTTCGACGAATCATCTGTTCGTATTCATCGGCGCTGCGCCGCGCACCGAATGGCTTGCAAACGTTTTGTTGCGCGAGGACAAGGGATTTATTCTCACCGGGCCGGACTTGATGCCGGATGGCAAGCGGCCGGCGGGTTGGCCGCTCGACCGCGACCCGTGGCTGCTGGAAGCTTGCGTGCCCGGCGTGTTTGTTGCCGGAGATGTGCGGTATCGATCGGTGAAGCGCGTCGCATCCGGGGTCGGCGAAGGCGCAAACGCAGTGCAGTTCGTGCATCAATATTTGAGCACGGTGTGACATGGCAGAGACCGAAAAAGCAGCGCAAGTGCAACACATTACCGGCGAACTGAAAAAATTCGCCGTCTTTGCCGATTTGTCGGCGGAAGATTTGCTGTGGCTGGCCGAACGCATGGACGAAATTACCATGGCTGCCGGCGAGATTTACGCGCAGCCGGGCGAACCGGTGGACTATCTGACGCTCATGATGGAAGGCGAACTGCAGTTTCAGCGGCTGGGGTCGACGGGATCGCCCGTCTTTGTTTCGGTTGCCGGCGAGATTACCGGAAGACTTCCCTTTTCGCGGCTGACGCATTTTAAAGGGATTGGCCGCGCGGTGATGCCGACGCGCATGATTCGGCTGCACCGAAAACATTTTCCGGAAATGATGGTGCGCATACCGGTCCTCGTCGAACGGCTCGTCGGACTCATGTCCGATCGCATCCGCGAGGTCACGCGGACGGAGACCCAGCAGGAAAAACTGATGGCGCTTGGAAAGCTCTCCGCCGGGCTTGCGCACGAGCTGAACAATCCGGCCGCGGCGGCGCAGCGCGCGACGCAGAATTTATTGGCGGCGATGGAAACCATTCGCGCCGTGAGTCTGCGGCTCTTGCGGCACAAATCGACGGAAGAACAACGGCTCGCGATATTTGAATTTGAAGTTCGCGCGGGAAAACGCGCCAGCGACGCCTCCGGCGCGCCGCCCGATCCACTCGAACTGAGCGACCGCGAACAGCGCGTGACGGACTGGCTCACGCGAAACAACGTGTCAGAACCGTGGAGTATCGCGGCAACTCTCGCCGAGGGCGGCGTGGACGAAGCGGAGCTGGATCAATTTGCGTCGGTGATGGGATCCGAACTCGTGAAAGACGCCTTGCATCGCGTCGCGGGAATTGTCGGCGTATTCGGACTGGTGCGGGAGATTGAGAATAGTTCGAGGCGCATCAGCGACCTTGTCGGCGCGATTAAACGCTATTCCTACATGGACCAGTCCGCGCTGCAGGAAGTGGATCTGCGCGAAGACCTGGAGAACACGCTGAAAATCTTCGGGCACCGCATCAAGAGCGGTGTTGCCGTCGTTCGCAAATACGACGGTGCCTTGCCGCGCGTTTGCGCGTATGGCGGAGAATTAAATCAGGTTTGGACGAATTTGATCGACAACGCGATTGACGCGATGCAGGGCAAAGGTGAATTGGAGATCACCACTTGCAAGGAATTGGACTACGCGGTCGTGGAAATTCAAGACAACGGGCCGGGCATTCCGGAGGCGATTCAGTCGCGCATATTTGAGCCGTTCTTCACCACAAAAAGCGTTGGAGACGGGACGGGCCTCGGGCTCGATGCCGTGGCGCGCATCGTCCGCCGCCATCATGGCTTTATCGAAGTCGAATCGAAACCCGGCGAAACCTGCTTTACCGTCCGGCTGCCCTTCAAGCAACCGAAGGGGACGAGCGAGGAAGTTGAGGACGCACCCGCATGAGCGAGACTTGCGAGCATATTCAGCACGCGAAGAAACAGAAGCCGCACACCAAGGGATGCGAAGAATGCCTGAAGATGGGCGACACCTGGGTGCATTTGCGCTTGTGCCTTGCATGCGGGCACGTAGGCTGCTGCGATTCGTCAAAAAACAAGCATGCGACAAAACATTTTCACGCTTCGAAGCACCCGGTCGTGGAGTCACTCGAACCCGGCGAGCATTGGAAGTGGTGCTATGTCGATGAAGTGTTTGCCGACGGCTAGTTCGTGGGCGAGTGCCCCAAACCGAATTCGCGGTGCAGCACGCGCAGCGCCGGCTGCATCGATTTATCGTCCACGACAAACGAGATGTTGGTTTCCGAAGAACCCTGCGCGATCGCGATGAGATTCACTTTTTCCTGTCCAAGCGCATTAAAGGTGCGGCCGGCGACTCCCGGCGTGCCGCGCATGTTTTCTCCCACGACGGCGACGATGGCCACGTTCGGGTCCACCGTAATGTGATCGACCACTTCATGCGCGAGATCTTGCGCGAATTCTTTGCGCAACGCCTCCACCGTCGCGTGCGCATGCGGCTTCGAAACGAGAAAGCAAATATCGTTCTGCGAAGAAGATTGCGAAATCAGCAGCACGTCGGCGCGCAATTCCGCGGTGGTGGTGAAGGTGCGGCCAATCACGTCCGGCACTCCGACGATGCCCGGGCCACCGAGGCTGATCAGCGCAACATCGCGAATCGCCGTCAAGGCTTTTACGCCGCCGCCAATGCTTCGGCCCTTCTGCGTGATTTTCGTCCCAAGCTTTTCCGGGGCAAAACTGTTGCGAATCCAGACCGGAATTCCCGCCGGCAGAACCGGGCGCAAGGTTTTCGGGTGCAAAACTTTCGCGCCGAAATAGGCGAGCTCCGCTGCCTCCCGGTAAGAAATTTCTGGAATCGTGCGCGCATCGGGAACGAGGCGCGGGTCGGCGGTCAAGACACCTTCGACGTCGGTCCAGATGATAATTTCGTTTGCGTCGAGCGCGGCGCCAAGAATCGTTGCGGAATAGTCCGAACCGCCGCGGCCGAGCGTTGTAAGTTTTCCGTCGCGGGTCGCGCCAATAAATCCTGTGACCACCGGGGTTATGCCGGATTCAAGCAATGGCGCCACGACGGCGGACGACTTTTGCCGTGTTTCGTCCGCGCGAGGCTCCGCGCCGCCGTGGTAGGAATCGGTGACGATGAGCTCCGTCGCTTCAATCGAGCGGCTCGTTGCGCCGAGTTGTCTTAGCGCACCGGCGAAAACGGGCGCGCAAAGCCGTTCGCCAAGACTGGAAATGACGTCGAGCGTGCGCGCCGTAAGCTCGCGCAGCATCGCCGTGCCGTCATATAAACGCTTGCCTTCGGCGAGGATCAGTTCCAGATGATGCTCGATGGCGGAACGGTCGGTTTCATCGGATACAAGTGCGGCGAGCGCCGTCCGGTGCTGGAGGCGCAGCGCTTCGATGAGGGCGGCTCCGGTTTCTACATCGCCATCGCCCGCGCGCTTCGCCGCATCGATCAGCCGATTTGTTACACCGCTCATCGCCGATACGACAACGACCACGCGCAGGCCCTGCGCGGCGGAGGCCACGATTTGCGCGGCGCGTGCGATGCATGTGGCGTCGCCAACGGACGTGCCGCCGAACTTCATCACTTGAAGAGGCTTGGTCATCTCATCTCTATAAAGATCAGCGCGAAATAATTGTTAATGATAACTTCCCATCGGCCGGCACGATTCCCAAACTTCGCGCGTTGTGCGTGGCAGTAAGCAATTCGCGGATTTCGCCGGCGCGCGATTCCGACTATTCTATTCGAATGACAAAACTGCAAGGGGAAGGCGTTTTGTTCGATCTGGACGGAGTGCTGGTCGATTCCACGCCGGCGGTGGCGCGCGTCTGGTCCTGGTGGGCTCGCGAACATGGGTTCGATCCGGACGAGACGGTTCGAATCGCGCATGGACGCCCGAGCATCGCCACGATTCGCGAGCTGCTGCCGAACGCGGATCACGACGCCGAAAATCGCGAAGTGGAACGGCGAGAAATCGAAGACGTCGAAGGCGTAGTCCCGTTACCCGGTGCCATGGAACTCTTGCGGGCATTGCCGCTCGAACGCTGGGCGGTGGTTACGTCGTGTACAAAGCAATTGGCCTATGTGCGCCTTCGTGCCGCCGGATTGCCTGAACCAAAATATATTGTGACGGCGGACGACATCACTCGCGGCAAACCCGATCCCGAGCCATACCGGAAAGGAGCTCGTGCGCTTTCCCTCGCTTCCGGCGATTGCGTTGTCGTGGAAGATGCTCCCGCCGGAATCCGCGCGGGCAAAGCGGCGGGTGCGCGCGTCGTCGCACTGCAAACCACCGAACGCGACGCGCTTCTGCTGGCCGCCGGCGCGGATTACATCGTTCATGATTGCTCGGCGATGTTGTTCGAAGCTGATGCGTCGCGCGGCCGTCTACTTTTCGATCTGCGAAACGCCCAGGCGGCCTTTCGTTAACTTCGGTTCGCAGCTAGAATCAGTTGCCGCGAGGGGCCGAATCGCAAAGCCTTCCAGGAGAGAAGAATGAGAAAGCTTTTCCATCTAGGGATGTTTGCCGCAATTGTTTGTTTGATTTTTTCGCCCTCGCACGCGTTGGCGCAGGATAAGGACGACAAAGGCGGAGAAAAAAAGGCCGAGCAGTCCGCCGAACCCGCGGAAAAACCGAAAGAGGAGATCTCCGTAACCGACCACACCATCAAAATCGGCGGGCAGACGATTCCGTACAAAGCGACGGCGCAGACGATTTTGTTGAAAGATGAAAAAGGCGCGCCCATCGCGCTGGTATATTCCACCGCGTACACGCGAAGCGACGTGAAAGACCTGAGCACGCGGCCCATTTCCTTCTTGTACAACGGCGGCCCCGGCTCTTCCTCGTTGTGGCTGCATATGGGTTCGTTCGGGCCGCGCCGCGTCGCGACCGTCAACGCCGGCATTACGCCGCCGGCGCCCTACAAATTGCTCGACAATCCGGAGTGTCTGCTCGATCGCTCGGACCTCGTTTTCATCGACCCAATCGGAACTGGCTTCAGCACCGCGGTGGGTAAGGCGCAGAACAAGGATTTCTGGGGCGTCGATTCCGACGTGAAGTCGCTCGCGCAATTCGTCAAGATTTACATCACGCGCAACAATCGATGGAACTCGCCAAAATTTCTCATCGGCGAAAGCTACGGCACGTTTCGCAACGCCGCTCTCACGAATTACCTTCAGAACAACGAAAATATCTATCTGAACGGCATCGTGATGGTTTCGTCCGTGATCGATCTTGGGACGATTTCGTTCTATCCCGGCCAGGACCTCGCTTATGTTTTATACCTGCCGAGTTACGCCGCCACCGCCTGGTATCACAAAGTCCTGAAAGACCGCCCCGACAATCTTGTGGCGTTCCTTGACGAAGCCCGCGCCTTCGCGAAAGGCGAATACGCCACCGCGTTGATGAAAGGCGACACGATCGGCGCGGACGAAAAAGCCGTGGTTGCGAAAAAAGTTGCGCGCTTTACCGGCCTCAGCGAAGACTATCTCGTCAAAGCCAATCTCCGCGTGAAGCTCTTCCAGTTCATGCAGGAATTGCAACGCAATCGCGGGCTGACCACGGGACGCCTCGACGCGCGCTTCGCCGGACCAACTTACAATTTGATCGGTGAAGCCGCCGACTACGACCCGCAGGAAACCGCCATCAGCGGCGCTTTTGTCGGCGCGTTCAATGGTTATCTGCGGGAGGAACTGAAGTTCGGACAGGACAAAAATTATCAGGTCGCGGCGAATTTCCAGGGCAACCGCTGGGATTGGAAGCACGACAGCGACTTCGGCTACTTTCCCGGCTCGCCGAGCGTCGTCCTCGATCTCGTTGCCGCAATGGTGGCGAACCCCAAGCTCAAAGTGGAAGTCGAAAACGGTTACTACGACCTCGCGACACCCTTCATGGAAACCGAATACAGCATGGAACACCTCGGCCTCTCCGATGCGCTTCACAAAAATTTGAAGCTGCAATACTACGAAGCCGGCCACATGATGTACGTTCGCGATGAAGATCTCGCTAAACTGAAAGCCAACGTGGCGGCGTTTATTGACAGTGCGTCGAAGCCCTGATCATCTGAGAGAACAACGAAACGCGGTGGCCGCATGATGCTCGCAGCCGCCGTCGCAATTGTGGTTTCGTTCGTGCTCTCAGCGGCTTTTCTGCCGCGCGCATCCATTGCGATTTTCGGATTCATCGAAAGCGCTTTCTCCAATTTGAGCCGCCGCCGCGCCCTCGCGATGGCGGTTCTTTTCTTTGGCGCAATCGGAATTCGCGTTTCGCTCTTGCCGCTCCTTCCCGTCCCTTCACCCGGCATTCACGACGAGTTCAGCTACCTTTTGATGGCGGATACGTTCGCGCACGGCCGCCTCGCCAATCCCACGCACCCGATGTGGATGAGCTTTGAAACGTTTCACGTCAATTGGTTCCCCACCTATTCTTCGATGTATCCGCCGGCGCAAGGAGCCGCGCTCGCGCTGGGCCAGGTGTTCGGTTCGCCGTGGATTGGCGTATTGCTTACCGCCGCCGCGATGGGCGCGGCCGTTTATTGGATGCTCTGCGCTTGGATGCCCGCGCGATGGGCATTCCTCGGCGGCACGCTCGTCGCCTTGAAACTCGGCCTCACAAGCTATTGGATGAATAGCTATTGGGGCGGCGCGGTTGCGGCAATCGGCGGTTCACTCGTGCTGGGCGCTCTCGCGCGAATACTAAAGCGTCCTCGCCGGCAAGACGCCATCTTTCTCGGCCTCGGCGCCGCGATTCTCGCGAACAGCCGGCCTTACGAAGGACTGGTTGCATGTGTGCCGGCTGCATTTCTTTTTCTGCGCTGGCTCTGGCGTAAAGCAAAAGACGGCGGCAAAATTCCGTGGAAAATAATTCTCGCGCCACTCGCGGCCGTTCTTCTTCTGACGCTCTCGTTCATGGGCTATTACAACTGGCGCCTCACCGGCAACGCCCTGCTTTTTCCCCACACACTGAACGTTCAGAAGTATCACACCGCGCCCATGTTCATCTGGCAAACCGCCAAACCCATGAAGCATTACAACAACGACCGCTTCGAAGAGTTTTACAACGTCTTCGAGCGCGAGGAATTCACGCACACCTGGAGCAGCCTCGGCGAAATCTCTCTGACAAAAACGACGCGGCTCGCTTCCTCATTTTTTTGGCCGGCCGCGTTACTCGCGCTCCCCGGTCTTCCCTTCGCGCTCCGCGATCGCAAACTTGCGTTCTTGTGGGTCACGCTGGGCTTGCTGCTCTTCGCGGTCTATCTGGTCGTGTGGTCCAACGCGCACTATGCCGCGCCCGCAACGTGCGTTGTGTTTGCGCTGATCGTCCAGTCGCTCCGCCACCTCCGCACGATGCGTACTGGCCGCTTCACCTGGGGCCGCGCATTGGTTCGCGCTTGCGTCGTTCTGCTCATTTTCAACACCGCCGTGGCCGCCGCCAATCGCGAATGCGATCCTCTCTATTGGACCTGTACCGGCGATCAAAGCCGCTCGCTTGTCATAAAAAAACTTCAGGCCGAACCCGGCAAGCATCTTGTCATGGTTCGTTACAACGAGGACGATCTCAGCGTTCACGACGAGTGGGTTTACAACGGCGCGGACATCGACGGCGCAAAAATTGTCTGGGCGCGCGAACTCGACGCCGCGCAAAACGAAAAGTTATTCGCTTATTTCAAAGACCGCAAAATCTGGCTCGCCACCACGCTCGACGGCCACCTCGTTTTCGGCCCCTATCGGGAGCTTGCCGCCGCGCCGTAACCGTTTGGGTGCGCCTTGTGCCACTCCCACGCCGTTTCCAGAATCGATTCGAGCGTCGCGTACTTCGGCTTCCAGCCAAGTTCTTTGCCGATTTTCACGGAGCTTGCCACCAGCACCGGCGGATCGCCATCCCGGCGCGGCGATTCGATCACCGGAATCGCGTGGCCGGTAATTTTTCGCGCTGCTTCAATCACATGCCGCACGCTGAATCCATTTCCATTTCCCAGGTTGTATGCCAGCGCGTCGCGCTCTTTCAGCGCTTCCATCACCAGCAGGTGCGCCATCGCCAGATCGTAAATGTGCACGTAGTCGCGCACGCACGTCCCGTCCGGCGTCGGGTAGTCGGAACCAAAAACCGAAACAGTTTGCCGTTTGCCCATCGCCACTTGCAGAACAATCGGGATAAGGTGCGTTTCCGGATCGTGGTGCTCGCCGTGGCCGTCCCACGCGCCGGCCACGTTGAAATAGCGCAAAGCCGCGTACCGTACTCCGTGGATTTCCTGAAACCATCGCAACATGGATTCGACTTGCAGCTTCGATTCGCCGTATGGATTGAGCGGTGCCTTCGGTGCGGTCTCTTCAATCAGCGGCGTTTGCGGATCGCCAAAAATGGCCGCGGTCGAAGACAAAACAAAGCGCGAAACTTTATTCGCCGCGCAACATTCCAATAGATTCAGCGAATTCGTCACGTTGTTCCGGAAATATTTCTCCGGATATTTCATCGACTCGCCGACGACGGCGGACGCCGCGAAATGCATCACGGCGTCGAATTTGCTCTCTTTGAATAACGCCGACAGCGTTTCCCTGTCCGCGAGATCGGCGATCACGAGCCTCGCCTGCGCCGGCACCGCCTCTCGATGTCCCTGCGAAAGATTATCGAACGCCGTCACTTCGTGCCCGTGCTTCACCAGCAGCCGCACCGCCGTCGCCCCGATGTAACCGGCACCGCCCGTAATCAGCACCTTCAATCCCATAATCGATTCGTCCTCCAAAAAATTCGGCGCGCCTACCGCGGCAAATCGTAATCGCCGATGTACGTTCCCCGGCTGATTCCCAGCATGCTTAAAAATAACGACGAAAAAATAATCTGCATGCCTAAAAACAGCCACATGGACCAGAACAGCACGCCGCGCACCGCGCGCAATTCTCCAAAACCGCTCGACGCCCAATCCCACGTGATCCAGGCACAGCCGGCGAATCCCGTCAGCGCCAGCGCGCCGCCAAGCAGCAAACCGGTCTCCAGCGTCACGCGCTTCAACACGCGCTTCAACGAAACCGTTCCCCGGTCGAACCGTTCCGAATAGCTGAAAACCTTTGCAAACGCTCCGATCGAAATAATCTGCGCGCCAAGCAGCGTGAAAATCACGCCAAAGATCATCGTGTGCACGTCCAGCACCACGCGCGCGGAAATTCGCCGCGGGCCCGGCAGCAGCCAGAAAACCAGGAACAATCCCGCCGCAACAAGCAGCGCTCCGGGCAAAAGAAACAGCCAGTTCGGCGCGTACAGCAGCATGAAGCGCAGATGCCGCCATCCATCTCGAAAACTTCTCAGATGCGGCGGCCGCCCGCGTTTGTCTTTCCAAAGCGTGATCGGAATTTCCGTAATCTTCGCGCCGAGCTGCGTCGCCTTAATCACAAACTCCGACGCAAATTCCATTCCCGTGCTGCGCAAATCCATTTTGTCAAAAACCGCGCGCGTAAAGCCCCGCATCCCGCAGTGCGAATCGCCGATATTCGCGTGGAACAAAGTATTCAACACGCCGCTCAAAACCGGATTCCCGATGTATTTGTGGTGCCACGGCATCGCGCCCGGTTTGATCTCTCCCTTGAAGCGATTTCCCATCACCACGTCGAATCCCTTGCGCCACGTTTCCACAAATCGCGGCACTTCCGTGAAGTCGTAGCTGTCGTCCGCATCGCCCATCACGATAAATTGTCCGCGCGAAGCCCTGATCCCCGCTTGCAACGCCGCGCCATACCCCTTCTGCTCGGCATGCACCACTCGCGCGCCCAATTTTTCCACCAGTTCGATCGACCCATCCGTCGATCCGTTGTCCGCAACCACCACTTCCCCGCCGATTCCCGCCGCCTGAAACGCCGACAGCGCCTTCCCGACGCAATGGCCGATCGAGTTCACCTCGTTCAGGCACGGAATGACTACGGATACTTCCGGTGTCGGTCGCCCGCTATCCAAACCCGCTCCTCGCACGCTTTCGTTTGCGCTAAATACTACGCCGCGTCGGAGAAAACTCTTCCAGCTTGCAATTTCTGAAGCCGTCAGTATGATGACGGCTCTTGCGTTTCTTCGAGCAACCTATTGTCCACTAGTCTCGACGCATCTTCCAGCGCACCCGCCTCCACGCCGCACAACCGCGGCCGTCTGTTGCAAGTTCTCGGTGTTTGGTTCGGCATCGCGGCCGCAATCGGCAACACCATCGCCGCCGGCATCGTTCGCACTCCCGGCGATGTGGCGGAAAAACTCCCAAATCCGTGGCTGTATCTCGGCGTGTGGCTCCTCGGCGGCGCTTACGCTCTCGTCGGCGCATCCTCAATGGCCGAACTCGGCGCAATGATTCCGCGGAGCGGTGGCCAGTACAATTTTGCGCGTCGCGGCGTCGGCGAATACGCCGGTTTTCTCGTCGGCTGGAGCGATTGGCTTTCCACGTGCGGCACCAACGCCGCTGTCGCCATCGTCATCGGGGAATATGGCTTGGGCTTCGTCGACAGATTGCACGGCCATTTTCCACTCCTGTTCAACTACGTCACCGCCCTCGGCCCGGCATCGCGATCGCTGCTGACGAAAGAGATCGCTGTTTCTGTCTTGTTGTTCTTCGCCATTTTGCAGTGGCGCGGCGTCAAGTGGGGCAGCGGCGCGCAACTCATCACGGCAGCGCTCAAGACCGGCGCATTCATCGTCGTGGTCGTCGCGTGCTTTCTTATCGGCGGGCACTTGCGCGAAGCTGCCGCGAGCCCAGCGGCGGCACAACCGGCAATCCATTTTGGTTGGCCGTTTATCACGGCATTTCTGATTGCGGTGCAAGCCGTCGTATACACCGTGGACGGCTGGGACGGCGTCATCTATTTCGGCGCCGAGGTGAAAAATCCCGGTCGCGACGTGCCCCGCGCCATTTTTGGCAGCGTCTTCTCCATCATGGCCATCTATCTTTTGTTGAACGCCGCGGTCCTTTACGTTTTGCCGATGAATCAGATTGCCGGCAACAATTTCGCGCTCGGCACCGCGGCCAACCGCATCTTCGGCCATCTCGGCGATCCCGTCATCCGCCTGATCATGATCGTCTCGTTGCTTAGCTGCATCAATGCCTGCCAGATGTTCGCCGCGCGCACGCTTTTTGCGATGAGCGGCGACCGTCTTTTTTTCAAGCAAGCTTCGCGCGTGAATAAAGGCGGCACGCCCGTCACCGCCCTTTTACTCAGCACCGTTGTGGGAATTGTTTTTATTTTAGGTTCATTCGAACGCGTGATTGCCATGCTCTCGTTCTTTTTCGTGGCCAATTACACGCTCTCTTACGCGTCGTTGTTTCGCTTGCGCAAGCGAGAGCCCGATTTGCCTCGTCCCTATCGTGCGTGGGGTTATCCTTGGACTTCGGGCGTCGCACTCGCCGCGTCGGGAATGTTTCTCATCGCTTCGCTGGCCACGGACCGTGAAAACGCGCCGCTCGCCTTCATCATCCTCGCGGTTAGTTATCCAATTTATCGCGTCATGAAATGGGCCGCCGTCGTCACGGATAAACCGGCCGTAGAATCCTAAACGACTTTTTCCGCGATCGATTTTGCCTGCAGAAAATGCAGCAAATAATCCTTGCCGCCCGTTTTCGAATCCGTCCCCGACATATTGAATCCGCCGAAGGGGTGCGCCCCGACCATCGCACCCGTGCATTTGCGGTTCAAATACAGATTGCCGACGTGAAATACCTCTTCTGCTTTTTCCAGCTTCGCTTTGTTCTTCGAATACACCGCGCCCGTCAGCCCAAACTCCGTGTCGTTCGCAATGCGCAGCGCATCGTCAAAATCCTTCGCTTTGATCACCGCCAGCACCGGCCCAAAAATTTCTTCCTGCGCGATTCGCGCCTTCGCCGGCACGTCCGCGATAATCGTCGGCTGCACAAAGTAGCCGTCGCCCGGCGCGCGTCCTCCGCCCAGCACAACCTTCCCTTCCTTCTTTCCAACTTCGATGTAATGCAAGATTCCGTTCATCGCCGATTCGCTCACCACCGGCCCCATGTAATTCGCCGGATCTTCGCTCGGCCCAACCGTTATTTTCTTCGTGCGTTCCGCCAATTTCTGCACAAACGCGTCGTACACCTTTTCCGAAACAATCGCGCGCGAACACGCCGAACACTTCTGCCCTTGATATCCGAACGCCGCTTGCGCCACGCCTTCCACCGCCGCGTCCACGTCCGCCTCTTCATCCACAATCGTCGCGTCTTTCCCGCCCATTTCCAGCACAGCCCGCTTGATCCACAGTTGCCCCGGCTGCCGCTTTCCCGCCGCTTCGCTGATCAGCAGTCCCACGTCTTTCGAACCCGTGAACGCAACAAATCGCGTCTTCGCGTGCTTCACCAGTGCGTCGCCCGCGGTTTCTCCTTGCCCCGTCACAAATTGCAGCGCCTGCTTCGGAATCCCCGCTTCGTACAAAATCTCCACCATCTTCGCCGCGATTACCGATGATTCTTCCGAAGGTTTCAGCACAACCGTGTTGCCCGCCACCAAAGCCGCCGCCGTCATTCCGGTCGCAATCGCCGCCGGAAAATTCCACGGCGGAATCGCCGCGCCCGCGCCGAGCGGAATGTACAACATGAAATTTCTTTCGTTCTGGTAAGGCACCACTTTGTGCGGCCCGGCCAGGCGCAACATTTCCCGGCCGTAAAATTCCAGAAAGTCGATCGTCTCCGCCGTATCGGCGTCGGCCTCCGCCCACGACTTTCCCACTTCGTGGCAAATCAACGCCGACGTTTCAAATTTGCGCTTTCGGATAATGTCCGCCGCGCGAAAAAGCATCTCCGCCCGCTGTTCCGCCGGAACTCTCTTCCACGTATCAAAATAAGCGTGCGCCGATTCAATCGCCTGCCGCGCCTGTTCCGCGCTCGCGCTCTGCACGATTCCCACAACCTGCGCCGGATGAGACGGGTTCGTCGACTTGATCTTCTCCGTCGTCGTCACCTTTTCCCCGGCAATATACATCGGATACTCCCGGCCAAATTCACCCGCCACTTTCTTCAGCGCCGCTTCCATCGCCGCGCGATTCTCCGGCTTCGAAAAATCCACAAACGGCTCGTTCGTAAATTCTGTCTTCTGCAATTTTGTTTCGGCAGTCGCCATAGCGAGCTTCTCCTCGATCCATCCAACGCTTAAGTTTACTCCGACGAAACAGCGCCAACAACTTCACTCCAACACTTACACCGCCAACTCCGACGCCGCTTCCGCAAAAATCCGCGTGTGCAGATCCACATCCGCCTCCGTCGTCGCCGGGCACATCAGCGCCATATTGTGAAACGGCGTGAGCAGCACGCCGCGATTCAGCGCATATAAATGCAAAAATCTTTCCAATTCAAAATCGGCGCCTGCGGCGGACTCCCCGCCATTCCGCGGCGGCGTCTTCGTAAAGTGGTACTCCGCCCGCGCGCCCAGCTGAATCACATTCCACGGCAGCCCATGTCTCAAAATCTCGCCGGCCACGCCGTCATTGAACCGCTTCGCCAGCGGAATCATCTTTGCAAAAGCCGCCGCCGTCAAAACTTTTTCCAGCGTCACTCGCATCGCCGCCAAAGACAGCGCATTCCCCGCGAGCGTTCCGCCAATTCCGCCCACGTCGCAATCTTCCAGATGAATTCGCGCCGAAATTGGCTGCGCCACTTCCTCCGAAATGCCGTACGCCGATCCCGGTATTCCGCTCCCAATCGGCTTTCCAAACACCACAAAATCCGGTTCCAGCTTCCATTCCCGCGTGCATCCGCCCGGCCCCGCGCAAATCGTATGCGTCTCATCCGCAATCAACAGCGTGCCATACCGCCGCATCAATTCTCGCGCCGCTTTCCAATATCCTTCGTCCGGCAGAATAATTCCCACGTTCGTCATCGCCGGCTCGGCCAGCACCACCGCCACGTCGTTCTGCTTCAACGCCGCTTCCAGCGCGTTCAAATCGTTGAACTCAATCACTCGCGTCGTCTCCGCCGGATTCACCGGCGGCCCAATATTTCCGCGCCGCGGCCCCACCACTCCTTCATTCACCGTCGCAAACGTTTCATCCACCGTCCCGTGATAGCAATAGTTGTAGACCAGCACTTTCGATCGCTGCGTAATCTCACGTGCAATTCGAATCGCGAACCGGTTCGCGTCCGTCGCCGTCAGCGCAAATTGCCAGTACGGCAATCCAAATCGCCGCTGCAATTCCTCGCCAACCCACAGCGAATCTTCCGTCGGCAGCATCAGCGTGATGCCTTCGCGCACCCGCTTCGCAATCGCCTCCGCCACCGCATCCGGCGAATGTCCCGTCATCGCGCCCGTATCGCCCAAACACAAATCCACGTACTCGCGCCCGTCCACGTCCGTAAAGTGCGCACCCTTCGCGTGCGCCACAAATATCGGAAACGCGCCCGCCCACTTCTTCATCCAGTTCATCGGCACGCCGCCGAGCAACGAATCCTTCGCCCGCGCATACAGCTCCGCCGACCGCGGATGCTCCGCAACGAACCGTTTCTCTTCTCTCGTTTGTAGTTCTTTAAGTTTTCCGCGATCGATCGCCATCACCGCAGCTCGTGAATAATCTCGCGCGCCGCATTCGCGCCGCTCGCACCCGTCAAACCATTCCCCGGATGCGTCCCATTGCCGCACAAAAACAATCCGCGTATCGGCGTCTTGTATCGCGCCCAATCCAGCACCGGCCTCATCGTGAAAATCTGGTCCAGCGCCAGCTCGCCGTGAAAAATATGTCCGCCGGTAAATCCATACTCCGTCTCCAAATCCTTCGGCGTAATCACTTGTATGCCTTCCACCAGCCCGGGCAAATTCGGCGCATACTGCGCCAGCGTCTTGATCACCGTCTGTCCCAGTTCTTTCCTCTGCGTCTCCCAATTTCCGTTTTTCAATTTGTACGGCGTGAATTGCACGTACACCGACGCCACATGCTTCCCCTCCGGCGCCAGTCCCGCATCCAAAATCGTCGGTATCGTCATCTCCAAATAGGGCGACGTCGCATACCCGCCGTACTTCGACGCGTCAAATGCCTTTTCCAGATAATCGATCTCCGGCCCAATATGAATTCTTCCGGAAAGCGCCGCGCGAAATCCATCCGGGCCCACGGTACTTGCCAGCGCCGGAAACGCAGGCAAATCTCCCAGCGCCAAATTCACTTTCGCCACCGTCCCGTTCATCCGGTAATTTTTCATCCGCATCGCAAATCGCGGATCGAGCTGCGTCGCATCGACCAGTTTGAAAAATGTCCGCTTCGGGTCGGCGCCGGAAACCACCGCCTCCGCCGCAATCTCTTCGCCGTCCACCAGCGCCACTCCCGTCACCGCGCCGTCTTTCACTCGAATCTGCGCCACTTCCGCGTTCGTTCGAATCTCCGCGCCCGCCGCCCGCGCCGCTTCCGCCAGCGCACTCGAAAATTTCCCCAACCCGCCGCGCGGAAACGCCGCTGCGCCCACCGGACACGCGTCCGTTGCTGCGGCAGCGCGAAGCAGAAACACCGTCGTGGAACCTGCGGACCATGGCCCCATCGCCGTGCCAAAGACGCCGCGAGCGGCAACGACGGCGCGAATCAGTTCCGTCTCGAAAAACTCGGCGGCGAAGTCCGCAATAGCCATCGGACCCCAGCGCAGTAGATCAAACATGCCTCGCTTGCCCAGTTTCCTGATGCTCCGTCCCGTCTTCAGTAGATTCCACAGATCATCGGGAGCCGGCTTGTCGATCGCCGGAGGCGTCATCGAACAAAGTTGGCCAAAAACTCCTTGTAAGTATTCAAGAACGTCGGCCAATTCCTTGTATTTTTGTCCGTCCTTTTGGCTAACGCGCGCGATGCCGGCGGCGGTTTTTTCTTCGTCGTGAAAGAAAAGCAACGATTCGCCACTGGGATTCGGAGCAAACACGCGCACTTCCGGCTGCAAAATTTCGTAATCGAAATTCTCCAGCCGCAAATCCGCCGCAACATCCGCTCGCAACGGCCCCAGCGTGTGCGCCAGGCTCGACACGCGAAATCCCGGATGAAATTCCTCCGTCACCGCGCCGCCGCCCACCATCTCGCGGCGCTCCAGCACCACCGGCTTGAATCCGCCCTTCGCCAGATAAAACGCGGCAATCAGCCCGTTGTGCCCGCCGCCAATCACAATCACTTTTTGTCCCAGCGGCATCGTCAGCTTGCCCTCTTCCATTCTTTCAAAATCACCTGGCTCGCAATTCGTCCCGGCGCGGCCATGATTCCTCCGCCCGGATGCGTCGCCGATCCGCACATATAAAGGTTATCCACCGGCGTCTTGTAATACGCCCAGCCCGGCACCGGCCGCAAAAAGAAAAGCTGCTCCAGCGAAAGCTCCCCTTGAAATATATTTCCTTGCGTCAATCCAAACTCGCGTTCTAGATCCAGCGGCGTCAGCACTTGCCGCCCCACAATGATTTTCTTCAAGTTCGGCATATACTCGCTGAGCGTATCGATCACGTTGTCGCCAAACGCCTCGCGCTGCTCGTCCCACGTTCCTTCCGCCAGTTTGTACGGCGCATATTGCACGAAGCACGACAGCACGTGCTTCCCCGGCGGCGCCACCGAAGGGTCCGTCAAACTCGGTATCACCATATCCACATAGGGCCGGCGCGAGTAATGTCCGTATTTCGCGTCGTCGTAGCCGCGCTCCATATATTCCACGCTCGGCGAAATCGAAATCGCTCCGCGCAAATGCGGCCCGTCTCCCGGCATGCACTTCAATTCCGGCAGCCCGTCCAGCGCCAGATTCACTTTTCCCGACGACCCGCGAAATTTGTACCGCTTCACATCCGCCAAAAATTCGCTCGGCAGCTCGCTCGGCTCCAAAAATTTCTCAAACGTCAAATGCGGGTCCACGCTCGACGAAACCACGTTCGCCGTAAGCTCTTCTCCGTTCGTCAGCGCCACGCCTTTCGCGCGGCCGTTCTTCACCAGAATTTTCGCAACGCCGGCCTTCGTGCGAATCTCTACGCCCGCTTCCCGCGCCGCCGCCGCAATCGCATTCGAAATCGCGCCCGTCCCGCCTCGGCTGAATCCCCACGACCGGAACGCACCGTCAATCTCCCCCATGTAGTGATGCAACAGCACATACGCCGTCCCCGGCGACCGAATCCCCAAAAACGTCCCGATAATTCCCGAAGCCGACATCGTCGCCTTCAGCACATCCGTCTCAAACCATTGGTCCAGAAAATCCGCCGCGCTCATCGTCATCAGCTGCACCAGCGTGTACCGCTCGTCGCTCGATAAATCGCGGAACCGCTGCAGCAAAAAATGCAGTTGTTTTAAATCTTTCGGCCGCAGCGTCGTCGGATCCGGCGGAATCATGCTCAAGATCGGCTTCACGAACCGGCACATCGGCGTCATCATCTTCGAGAACTCTTCGTACGCCTCCGCATCCACCCGCGAATGGCGCCGAATTTCCCTGATCGACCGCCCGTGATCGTTCATCCGCCACAAATAATCGCCGCCGGGCATCGGCGTAAACGTCCCATCCAGCGGCAAAATCTCCAGACCGTGCCGCGGCAAATCCAGCTCGCGAATAATTTCCGGTCTTAGAAGTGAAACAACGTAGGAACATTCCGAAAAAAGATATCCGGGAATAATCTCTTCCGTAACCGCGGCCCCGCCCAGCACGTGCCGCCGTTCCAGCACGCACACTCTCTTTCCGGCTTTCGCCAGATACGCGGCATTGGTCAGTCCATTGTGCCCGCCGCCGATTACAATCGCGTCGTAGTGCTGCCCCATCCGCATTTTCTCCGGTGAAAAAAAGAAACTCATTCTACTTACACTTACTCGGCCTAAGCAAATCATTGAAGTTGGGAAGACCGTTCCACCTAAATAGTGGCGAGCGCGGAACAATATGGGCTTGCACGGAGTCTAACCTGAATGGCCAGATTGTGCCCCGTTCCACTCCACTTCTTCCTGCTATTCGCCTTAGCTGGCTGTGTAAGCCATTCTCGGCCAAACGGCGTTCCTGCATCCGCGGTATGGGTTGACCACGTGTTCATTCAATGTTCGCCGGAAGTTCAATCCAACGCGGACCGCTGCACCATATACAGAGATGATTCCGGAGAAATCCTCGCCGATGGTCTTTTCGTGATTCCTAAATCAGGCGGAGCCGCATCCCCCGAAGATTTACACTATGCCGCCTTCGGGATCGAAGGCATCCTTCTCGCTAACGCTCAAATTCTCTCGCAAAAGAGTCCTTCTTCCGGAGACCCTGGTCGTCGCATCTTGGTCCGACGTCTCAACGACCTGGCTTCAAAACGAGGCGGTACCCCAATCAACTGCAACTACGTTCCTTACTCTCCAAGCGCCCGCTCTGCCAACGAGTGCGTCGAAAACGCTATCGCCACAAAGACTCCGTTCTTCGTCGAGTCCTACGATCAGCGCCGTTACCGCTTCCTCTATGTGGGAATTGTCGGTGACGCACAGGGAACCATCTCAGAGGTGGAATACGCCAGTAGCAACAGCACCTTCGCCTTCCCGCAGCGCGTCGCCAACGAATTCGCCAATTTCAATAGAATTACTGTCCAGGAATGCTCGCATCCGCTCGACTACCACGACGGGTTGCCAATCAGGTGCGCTTGGCCTTCAGACTCCCCTCCGAATCTATGGAAATGACCCTCCCCTAAAAATAGCATTGAAGCGTTATTCTAATGATACATCTATAGTAGTATTACTTTACAAGTAATCATTCCCGTACTCTAATAGTCCGTGAAATCCGCGCCTCATTCTCCTAACCACTTTTGTTTCTGCAGTTACAAAATCCTCAAAAATTACTCGTTGTCTTTTCAACACTTACGCGACATCCTCGTATCTGCTGATTCTAAAGACACTTCAACCCCCGCGGAATCAGCACTTACAAAGCCCTTCTGCCTAACTCCATTGGAATAAGCACCTGCAAAAAACATGTGTAGGTGAGGGTCTGTTATGGTTAACCGATTCCCGTTCAGCTTGGCAACTCCGGGCAACCCGGCCATTCGCTTCGCACCTCGTTGCCGATGTACTGCAAATCTTCAATCCCGATTTTGCTCGTGTAATACCCGTCGCACGTAAAATTGCGCAGGAACGCGAAAAACGCCACGCCCTGATTCAGCGAAGCATCGGCCTTTGCATTCTTCCTATACGCAATCAGATCCAAAATCTCTTTTCGCTGCTCCGCCGTGCATTCCAAATAAACCTTTTCGTATTGGTCCATGCACCGCGAATCGAGCCACAACAGTCCGCCGCCGAGCCTCACCTGAAACTCTTCGTTCTCGCTCGTCAGCAAATCGATAAATTCCGGCGCGCCCGCTTCAATCGCTCCGCCCGATTTTTCGTCTTTCGGAAGGATCGTGTCGCACAGCGAATTCAGCGTCTTATATTGATGCGCGTCGAAAAATTTCGGCGCGTACTTTCCCGCCGCCGCCGCGGCCTTCTCGCTGTGCACCATCTGGTGCGCGTACTCCGCCGCCTTCGCCGGAATCACCCGCAGCACCGATCCGCCCACGGCCCCCGCCGCCAGCGTTCGCAGCACATCGCGTCGCGTCACTCCGCTGTCGCTCATCACAGGCTCCCTTTCTTCGCTTCTTCCAGCAAATATTCCGAAGCGCGCCACGATAGCGCCATGATCGTCAGCGTCGGATTCTTATCCGGATTCGTCACCAGCGGCGCTCCGTCCGTCACGAACAGGTTCTTCACGTCATGCGACTGGCAGTAACCATTCAACACGCTCGACTTCGGGTCCGCGCCCATCCGCACCGTGCCCACTTCGTGAATAATTCTTCCGCCCGCTTCGATTCCAAACGCTCGCGGCCCGTCGATCGGCGTCCGCGTTTTGTACGTTCCGCCCATCATTTCGATAATCGCCTTGAACGTCTCCTGCATGTCTTTCGCCTGGCGGATTTCGTGCTCGGACCACTTGAAGTGGAATCGCAGCACCGGAATTCCCCACTGATCCACCTGCACCGGATCGATTTCGCAGTACGAATCCGGGTTTGGAATCATCTCTCCGCGGCCGGCAAATCCAACCGTCGTTCCGTACACTTCCCGCGCGCGCCTCTTCAATCCCACGCCGTATCCTTCTTCCTCCTTGCACAAGTCGCGGAACATTCCCGCACCGGGCAAGTCTCGGCCGCCGCCCATTTCAATGTGATACCCGCGCGGAAAGTCGTTTTTGCGGTCGTACTTCCACCAAGGCACATACAAATGCATTCCGCCGACGCCGTCGTGGTTGTGCGGCGGCATTTTTAGCGAGCGCCGGAATTTCTCCCAGCCGTCGCTTCCCACCGAATCCATCAGGTATTTTCCAACCGCGCCCGAAGAATTCGCGATTCCGTCCGGAAACAGCGTGGACTTGGAATTCAGCAGCAGGCGCGCCGATTCGCATGCGCTCGCCGCCACCACCACCGCCTTCGCGTGGATTCGCTTCTCGCTTTTCGTCGCCTTGTCCACATACGAAACCGCTTCCGCTTTGCCCGTTTTTCCCACAAGAATTTCGCGCGCCATCGCTCCCGTAATCAGCGTCAGCCTTCCCGTCTTCATCGCCGGCGGCAGCAGCACCTGGCTCGAACTGAAGTTCGACGCCGTCGTGCATCCGCGCGAGCACTGCCCGCAGTAGTGGCACGGCGGGCGCCCGTTGTGCAGCTTCGTCAGCACTGCGAGCCGCGCCGGAATGCATGTAATATTCAGTTTGTCGCAGGCTTGCTTCACCAGCCGTTCGTGGCAGCGCGGCTTCGGCGGCGGCAGAAACACGCCGTTCGGCGCGCTCGAAACGTTTTCTTGCGATCCAAAAACGCCGATGTACGATTCCACCTTGTCGTAATACGGCGCGATGTCGTCGTACGAAATCGGCCAATCGTCGCCGAGCCCGTCGCGGCTCTTCGACCGAAAATCCACCGGCGCAAAGCGCAGCGCGATGCGGCCCCAGTGATTCGTGCGCCCGCCGACGATGCGCGAACGAAACCATTGAAAATTATTTCCGGGCGCGGAAACATACGGCTCGCCTTCGATCTGCCACGCGCCATTCGGCGCCAGGAATTCGCCAAAGTTTTCCGCTTGTTTTCCGCCCACGCCAAGGCCGCGATGCGGCAAATCATACGGCCACATCAGCATCTTGAAGTCTTTTTCCGGATGGATCTGCGGCCCCGCTTCAAGCAGCGCCACATCCATGCCGCCTTCCGTGAGTATCTTCGCCGCCATCCCTCCGCCTGCGCCCGATCCGATAATGCAGACGTCGTACGTTTTTGGTGAGCGGTTCACCTGTGCCATCTAGGGTCTCCCGGAAAATGAAATCAGTTACAGCTCGTTCTTCTTCAATTGCGCCACGGCATAATCGCACGCTCTCGCCGTCAGCGCCATATACGTCAGCGATGGATTCACGCAGGAAGCCGACGTCATGCATGCGCCGTCCGTCATGAAAACGTTCGGCACGTCATGCACTTGATTGTGCGCGTTGAGTACCGACGTTTTCGGATCGCGGCCCATTCGCGCCGTGCCCATTTCGTGAATGCCGAGGCCCGGCGCCGTCATCTCCGAAAAAACGTCGATCTCCTTCGCTCCCGAAGCCGCCAAAATTTCCGCGGCCTGCACCGCAACGTCGCGCGACATCTTTTTTTCGTTTTCTTCCCACTTGCAATTAATCCTCAGCGTCGGTATTCCCCACGCATCGGGTTTTTCCTTGTCGAGTTCCACGTAGTTCGAATGATAAGGCAAGCACTCGCCGAATCCCGCCAGCGTCATGCGCCACGGGCCGGGCATCTTCAGCGTGTTCTTGAACTCCACGCCGAATCCGCTCAGGAATGAACCGCGTCCCCATCCTTCCCTGCTGCCGCCGCCCTGATAACCGTAGCCGCGCACGAATTCCTTTTGCGCCGTTTTCTCGTTCGTATTGCGGAAACGCGGCACGTAAATTCCGTTCGGCCGGTTGCCGAAAGGCATTTTGTCTTCATGCCCGGGCATCACGCCGGCGGCGCCGCTGCCCATGTGATGGTCCATCAGGTTGTGACCCAGTTCGCCGCTGCCGTTTCCAAGTCCGTTCGGAAATTCCGGCGTCGCGGAATTCAGCATCAAGCGCGTGGATTCGAGCGCCGACGCGCAAAGAAAAATAATGCGCCCCTTGTACTCCATCGTCTCTTTGGTTTGCGCGTCGATCACGCGCAGCCCCGACGCGCGGCGCTTCGCCGGATCGAAAACCACGCTTTGCACGACGCTATAGGGGCGTATCGTCAGCTTGCCGGTTTTTGCCGCGGCGGGCAGCGTCGAATTCAAGCTGCTGAAATAAGACTGCGTGATGCAGCCGCGATGGCAGACGCCGCAGTAGTGGCAGGCGGCGCGGGCTTTGTGCACGCGCGTCAGCACCGCCGAACGGCCGATCGTCAGGATGCGATCGTCGAAATGTTTCGCAAGCGCCGCGCGAACGTCTTGTTCAACGCAGGTCATCTCCATCGGCGGCAGAAATTTTCCGTCGGGCAGTTGCGGCAATCCCTCCGGTTGGCCGCTGATGCCGGCAAACTCTTCGACGTAGTCGTACCAAGGCGCGAGGTCCGCATACCGAATCGGCCAGTCCACCGCGACGCCTTCTTTCCGGTTTGCCTCGAAATCCAGATCGCTCCAGCGATAGCTCTGCCGCCCCCAGGTGATCGATTTTCCGCCAACTTGCCGGCCGCGAATCCACTTGAATTTCGTTCCCTCCGCATTCGTGTAGGGATTTTCCTTATCGCTGACGAAGAATTTGTGCGAATACTCGTCGCAAGCGTAGTGAACTTCGCGCTGCACGAACTGTGTCTCTTGCCGCTCCTTGCGTTCGTCCCAGCCGCGATATTTCAGTTCCCACGAAGGTACATGCTCGACGTAGTCTTTTTCCGGAACGATCGTTCGGCCCGCTTCCAGAATCAGCACGTTCAATCCTTTTTCCGTCAGTTCCTTCGCCGCCCAGCCGCCCGTAATTCCCGACCCCACAATCAACGCATCGTACGTATTCGTCGCCATCATTCTCTCCGAGAATTACGAATTGCCCATGCCGGATCCGGCCGCAACGCAGCCGTGCTGCGCGCCGGGTATAATCGTCAGCTTCAGCTCTTTTTCAAACGCCACTTGCGACGTGTAATAGCCGTGAATGGTGATGTTTTTGAAGACCACCCAGAACGGCCCTTTCATTTGCGCATCCGCCTCGGGCACGGTGTTGCCGTGGCGCGCCGGCCGCCTGTGGTTTGCCATCGCCACGTCGTCAATCGAGCGAAGCAACGCCTCCTGTTGCGCCGCGCTCGCGTCGACAAAATTCTTTCCGTAAAGATCGTTGCTTTGCTTGTCGATGCCGGCCAGCCCGTCCAGAAAATTCTGTTTCTCTTCCGGAATCGCCCACTCCGTCAAAATCAAATCGATGAATTCGTTCACGCGTGCTCCTTTTGCTCCCGGCGTGTCCGTCTCCGGAATCAGAAGGTCGATCATCGCGACGACCGTCGCGTTCTGATGCGCAGCAAGCGTTCGCAGCGCATACCCTTCGCCGGGCTGCACGCTGCGCAGCATGCGAAACAGATCCGGCGGTATCGCGGGCAACACCGCGCCCGCTCCAAGCAGCCGGAACATCTCTCTTCGATGCATGGATCCTCCCGAGGGCCAGATTGTTTTATTCGCCGATCAATTCCTTGCGGATGTTTTTCAAAACGTATGCCGCGCGCTCAACGCCCAGTTCGCCGGAAAGAATGGGATCTTCGTTCTCGATGCTCAAAATCCCTTCGTAGCCGATGTCCATGTACGCCTGCAGCACGGACTTCCAAAGCGAAGCGCTGTGACCGTAGCCGACGGCGCGGAACGTGGCGGAGGCATTGACGAGATCGTCCTTTTCGAAGGCGAAATTCAGCACGCCGTACTTCGCCAGATTTTCCGGGAACAAGACCGTGTCTTTCATATGCGCGTGGAATATCGCGCCTTCTTTTCCCAAAAAATGAATCACTTCCACCGGGTCGCAGCCCTGCCAGAAAAGATGGCTCAAATCGTTGTTGGCGCCGATCTCTTCGCCGACCGCTTCGCGCAGCTTCAGCAACGTGCGCGGGTTGTAGACGACGAAATTCGGATGCATCTCGAACGCCAGGCGCTTCACGCCGTGCGAACGCGCGAATTTCGCCGCGTCTTTCCAGTACGGAATTACCTTTTCTTTCCACTGCCATTGCAGCATCTCGTTGAATTCCGGCGGCCAGCGGTAGGTGATCCAGTTCGGCTGCGTATCTTGCGGCGTGCCACCCGGGCAACCGGAAAATCCCACAATCACTTTTACTTCCAGCATCTCCGCGAGCAGCACCGTCTTGCGAAACGTGTCGGCGTCCTTGGCCGCGTGTGTGGCGTTCGGATGCACCGGATTGCCGTGGCAGCTCAGCGTCGCCACGCGGATATTCCTGTCTTCAAATTTCTTCAGCCAGGCCTTGGCCTTGCTCTTGTCGGCGATCAGCTCATCAAGCGGGCAGTGTTTGTTGTTGGGATAGCCGCCGGTTCCGATTTCCATCGCTTCAAGACCGAGCGCGGCCACTTTGTCGAGCATCTCGTCGAGCGAGAGACCGTCGTAAACCGGATCGAACACGCCGATGGGAATTTTCTTTTTCGCGCCCTCGCCCGGCGCGCGTGGCAGCGGAGGCGGAAATGCGGCGCTGTCCGCCGGTCCATCGGATTTTGGTGCCGCCAGTGCGGCTCCCGAAGGTACGGCCGCCGCGACCAGCAAACCGCTGCCCGTCTTCGCCAGAAATTCGCGGCGCTTCATCGAATCCGAATTCGAACCAGTGGCCATCGACAACTCCCGTCGCGCTGCAAATCCTGAACAAAAAAGTAACCCGCGGCATTATACGCCCAGTGCCGGGTGGCACAAATGGCGAAATGCGGTTAGAAAACCGATATAGCAGAGCTTGCGATTTTCATGCGACGGAAGCAGCAAACCGCATCAGGCTACCCTGGGCCGCAGTTCATTGAGCGCGGGAATCGAAGTGGGAGCGACGAGCGCGCGTTCCGGCAGTTCTTTTGCGTGCTGCATATTCTGCAGCAACATCTCCATGGCAAGTCCTGTATTCGGCGGCGAATAGACGGTGGCGGCAAGCAAGCCGCTGCGCACCCACGCCTGCCCCGTTTTTGGCAGTCCATCGCAGCCGGTGAAGGGCAATTTCAGCCAGCGTTCGCGATCGGATTCGTTGCCGACTTCTTGAAACGCCTTGCGCGCTCCAATGGCCATTGAATCGTCCTGCGCGCCAATCAAATCGATCACGGACTTTTGCGAAGTGGTCAGTTTCAGCCACGAGCGCACCGCCTTTTGCGCGCTTTCCTCCGTCCACTGGCCCTTGAGCGTGGTCACCTGAATATTCGCCGGCTTCACTTCCAGCATGCCGGTGGTGCGATCTTTCGCAGCGGAATTTTCCGACGGCCCTTGAATATAAAGAACCGACCCGCCTTTCGGCAGAAATGCCGCAAACTGCCTTCCCTGCAGTCTTCCGATTTCGACGTGATCCGCGCTGATCGTAAAGATGGGCGCCTTCTTGAGCGCGCGCAACTCGGCAACGTATGTCGCTTCACGGTTCAGTACCGCCCATCCGATGCCGGCATTTATCGCCGCGCGCGCCACTTGGGGCAAGGCCGTGGAGCCGACCGGCTCGAACACAATCGCATCGGGACGCTCCTGCGCCGCGGCCTGAATCGCCTGCAAGAGCTGTGTGCTTTGCGTGATGGCATCGTTCCCGGCATAAATCACTTGCGCGGTAACGCCGAGCCGCCTCGCGGCTTCTTCCGTCGCGTTTGCCTGCTCGATTTGGTAATCGTTGTCGTCGTTCGTCAATGAAACCAGAAATTTCAATTTCTTCATGGCGCGAGCGCTATTCCCCAAGGCTCCTGCGTCTACGATACGCCGCTGGGCGAACGATACTATAATTTTTCTTCGGCGGCGTTTCATCTCAGTCACATCCAGCGCCAAAAAACGCACGTTCTCAGTCGATACCGGCGGCCGGTTTTGTGCGATAGGCCCGCGCCAGAAATTGGCGTAACCTATTTGATTCCGGAGGCGCAATCGAATCGTCCGACATGTCCACCGACATCCAAAATGAGCGCGAATGCCGAAAAGGCTTGCGTGCGGCGCGCCGCATCGTCATCAAGCTCGGAACGAGCACGGTAACGGAACCAAGCGGCGAACTGTGCGAAAAGCGCGTCGTGCCCATTGTGCGCGGCATCGCGGCGTTGCTCGCGGAAAAGCGGCAGGTCGTGCTGGTCAGTTCCGGTGCGGTTGGTCTCGGCCGGTGGGCCATGGGATTGCATTCCGCCCGATTGAAAGACATGGCGGTGAAGCAGGCGTGCGCGGCCGCGGGGCAGGGCCTGCTGATGGCGGCGTACAAAAAACTATTCGAAGAACATGCCGTGAAAGTCGCGCAGGTTTTGCTGACGGAGGAAGACTTCAGCAACTGGCGCCGCTATTCGAATTTGCGCCGCACCATGGAAAAACTGATCGGCTTCGGCGTGCTGCCGATCGTCAATGAAAACGACACCGTGTCCACCGCGGAGCTGGAAGAACGAGGCGATGGGCGTCGAGCGGCGTTCAGCGACAACGACCGTCTTGCCGCGCTCGCAATGAGCGGCCTCGAAGCCGATGCGCTGGTGCTGCTGACCAATGTGCCGGGATTGCTGCGCACGAAAGGCGGCGCGGCCGAAACGCTCGGCTACGTTGCGGAAATCACGAACGATCTTCGCGCCCTCGCGGCGGGCCCTTCGCCCGGCGGACGAGGCGGAATGACGACGAAAATCGAAGCCGCGGAAATTGCCATGAATTGCGGCGGCACGGCGGCCATTGCGGATGGAAACGATCCGGCTGCGCTGCAAAAGCTTTTTTCCGGAGAAAAACAGGGCACGGTGTTCGCGCCCGGGCCGCGAATGAAAGGCAAGCGGCGCTGGATCGCGTTTGCCGCGGGCGTTTCCGGGCGCGTGGTGGTGGACGCGGGCGCGCACCGCGCGATAACGGCGCGAAAAGCGAGTTTGTTGAGCGGCGGAGTGGTGCGCGTGGAAAAGCAGTTTGGCGCAATGGACGTGGTGAGCATCGTGGACATGGAAGGGCGGGAATTTGCGCGCGGAATCGCCAATTGCGCGAGCGCGGAAACGATCGCAGGAAACGGATCGCCGAGAGGCGGCGCGGCGCAAAACAAAAACCAAGTCATGTTTACGCGCGACAACATCGTCTTGCTGGAGTCCGCCCGATGAGCAACGCTCCGGCCGGCGGCGTGAAGCAAAGCGTTCGCGAACAGGCGCGCGCCGCGCGAGCGGCGGCACGCAAGCTGGCGCTCGTTTCGAACGACGCTCGCAACGAAGTGTTGCTCGATGTCGCGAAACGCACCGAACAAAGCGCGGCGCGCATTCTTGCCGCGAATGCCGAAGATTGCCGCGCGGCGGAAGAGCTGGCGCGCGGCGGAAAGCTTTCGGCGGCGGCTTTCGCGCGGTTGCGCGTTTCCGAAAAAACGGTTCGCGAGATGGTGCAGCGGCTCGAAGAAGTTTCCCGTCTCGAAGATCCAATCGGAAAGCGCCTGGCGACAACGGAATTGGACGAAGGGCTCATCCTTTACAAAGAGAGCTGCCCGCTTGGGGTCGTCGCCGTCGTTTTCGAATCGCGGCCCGACGTCGTGCCGCAGGTGGCGGCGCTGGCGTTCAAGTCCGGCAATGCCGTGTTGCTGAAAGGCGGCGCGGAAGCGGCGCGCACGAATGAAGTGCTCGTGGGATTGTGGCAAGAAGCGGTGCGCGAGCGGTCCGGCGTGGCATCGGCGGCGGTAACGCTGCTGCAATCGCGCGCGGACGTGATGGAATTGCTCGAACTAAAACGCGAAGTAGATTTGATCGTGCCGCGCGGCAGCCGCGAATTCGTGGAATTCATTTCCGCGAACAGCAAAGTGCCGGTGCTGGGGCATGGCGAAGGAATTTGCCACGTCTACGTCGACCGCGCCGCCGATTTTGCGAAAGCGCACGCGATCGTTCTCGACGCAAAGACGCAATATCCGGCCGCGTGCAATGCAATGGAGACGCTGCTCGTGCACCAGGACGTCGCGGACAAATTCCTACCGCAAGCGGCGGCGAAGCTGTCCGCCGCCGGTGTGGAGCTGCGCGGCTGCGAACGCACGCGGGCAATTTTGCCCGCCGTGAATCTGAAGCATGCATCGGAAGTGGATTGGGCCACGGAATATTCGGAGCTGATTTTGTCGATTCGCGTGGTCGATTCGCTGGATGCGGCGCTCGATCACATCGCGGAATACGGCAGCCTGCACACCGAGAGCATTGTGACGGAAGATGCCGCCGCGGCGCAGCGCTTCCTCGATGAAGTGGATGCCGCCGGCGTGTATCAAAATGTTTCCACGCGATTCGCCGACGGCTACCGCTATGGGCTCGGCTCGGAAGTTGGCATCAGCAATTCGAAGCTCCACGCGCGCGGGCCGATGGGAATGGAAGGCCTGACGACGTACAAGTACAAGCTCGTCGGCAATGGCCACATAATCTCAACGTATGCGCGCGGCGAACGTACGCTTCACCCGCGCAGCCTGACCAAGCCATCCTAGCCTCGAGCGAGGCGCGCCGAATCGTCCAGTCGCATCGTGTGCAAACGTGCAAGAAAATTTGCGAAGTCAGTCTTACAAAAGCGGCCAAACGATCTATATCTCCGCTCACAGACGATTGGGCGGAGAATCGATCGGCCTCGAAGCGATCACGCGACCGGATGCTTCAGGATTTCCGCCAGTGCGTGCAATCGAGCGGCATCGGCGGGGCTCGTCGCCGTGGCGGCGGACTTTTCCAGGGAATCGGCAAACGTCTTCAGCTTCGCGAGCTTGCTTTTGTTCATATGCGAATTTTCCGCGGCGCTCATCGCCTTCTGCAAATCCGCAATCTGGTCCGCCGGCAATGCCAGCGAGCGAGTCAATTGATCGAGGTAAGCCCGCGCGACAACCAATTTCGCGGGCCATTCGATTTTCTGCTGATTCTGCACATTCAATTCGGACACTTGCACGGTCTTCGCCGCCTCGATCTCGTTTTGGCTCAGGAACCGGCTTGGCGTGAGTTCAAAAATATCCAGGCCTCGCGCAATTTCCGAAGCGTAGATGTTGCCGTTGTACCAGTAGGCGGACCACTCGCCGCCGAGCACGAGCAGGTTCGGATCGATCGGCCCGCGGTCGAAGTACGCAATTTCAAATGGATGCGCCGCGTCGGTAAAGTCCATGACGGAGACGCCGCCCTGATACCACGCTTGCACTTCAATATCGCGGCCGGGAACGGGAACCAGCGATCCGTTGTGCGCAACGCAATTTTCCGAATCGCCCTGCGCCGCCGGCAGTTTGTAATAGCCGGCCATGTTCAGCTTGTTGTCCTTGAGATGGAAGATCGCATCCGCGCCCCAATTGTTCGGATCGTTCGCGCGGCAGCGCGCGCCGAGTCCGCCGCCCCACTCGTCGGTGAACACCACTTTGCTGCCGTCGTTCGAAAACGAAGCCGAGTGCCAATACGAGTAGTTCGGATCGTTCACCGCATCCACGCGCTTCGGATGCACCGGATCCTTCACGTCGAGCAAAATTCCATTTCCAGAGCACGCACCGGCGGCCAAGCCAATGGCCGAATACACCGTGATGTCGTGACACTGGTCCGTGTCCTCGGGCTTTTCCATTCCTTTTTTGCCGTGCGTGCCGCCATTGCTCAGCCCATTCATCGCGCCCGTGCGCGCATCGATGAAAACGCGCGGGCTCGACACGATTTTTGCATCCTGCGGCGCGGCGAGCGGAACCTTGATGACGTCGATGCGGAACAGCGCCGTGTTCGGATCCTTCTCCGGCTTTTCACCGGAGCATCCGGCGAGTTCTTCCGACTGGCGCACAAACGATGTGCCCGAAACGTAGATATAAACATTCTCTTTGTCGTTTGGATCGACCACCAGCGTGTGCGTGTGCGAGCCGCGGCAAGTTTGCACGGCCGCAACTTGTTTCGGGTTCTTGATGTCCGAAATATCGAAAATTCTTACCCCGCGGAAGCGGTCGTTTTGCGCCGCGGGCAAGCGGCGCTTTTTTTCCTTGTTCTTTTCTTCGTCGGCCGGCGGAGGAGGTTCCGGCGGAAAGCCCTCCATGCCGCAATCGAGCCGCCCGTTGGGCATTTCGACGGACATGAATAGCAGGTTTTTATGCACGGACAAATCGCCTTGCCCGCCCGGGCAGACGAGCGAAGTCACGAGCGCGGCTTTCGCGGGATTCGAAATGTCGTAGATGCTCAAGCCATAAAAATTTCCCTGGAACAGCCGATTTCCCTGGAACGCAAGGTCCGAGTTCGCGAATGCAAGCTGCGCGATCACCAATTGCATGGGCTTCGGCATTTTTCCGGCTCGGCCGATGCCGAGCTGCGCAATCGTTTTTTGCACTTTCGCGCTATCCGGATCGGCGGAGCCGAGTTGAAACGCGTCCGGCTTCTTCAGCAGCAACAGGTGTTTGATGCCCATCGCCGTTTCGCCCGCGTCGTAGAGCCCTGGCGTCAATTTCGCGCGTGGATCGTTCGCGTCCGATCCCTTCATTCCCAGCAAAAGCGCGGGAGCGGGTTCCGGTGCGAAGGGATTTTCCTCTTCGTCGCTCTCCTTCGCCGCGGGTTGCTCCGCCGGCGGAGTCGCGGCCGGTGCCTGCGCTTGCGCATGCAGCCGGCTCACGCCGGGAAAAAATATAAGCGCGGCGCAGGCCATACGACAGGCAACTACGGACAATCGATTCATCGTTTCTCCTCTTTCGTTTTGTTCTCCAGCATGGTTTCCATAATGCGAATTTCGGCGCGTTGCGAATTATCCGCATCGGTCGCGAAATTAAAAATCTCGGCGTCTTGCCCCGCTCCGGCCGTGTCGAACAGCTCTTTCACCATCGTCAGCGCGCCTTTGTGATGCTGAATCATACCGCTCAAAAAGAGCCGGTCAAACTCCGCGCCCGCCGCGCTTCGCAGCGCTTCCATTTGCGCCGGTGAGAGCATTCCCGGCATCAGCGGCATCGCGTCGTGCGCCATGTACATCCCCGGCATTTGCTCCGTCGCCATGGAAAGTTTTTCGCCGCGCGCCGCGAGCCACCGCTTCATGAACTTGATTTCATCGTTTTGCGAACTGCTGATTCGCGCGCCGAGCAGCCGCAAATCCTTGTTTTCCGTGTGTGACGCAATCAGCGCGGTCATTTCGATTGCTTGCGAATGATGCATGATCATGCCCTGCATAAACGCCACGTCGGCCGGCGACCGCGGCGGCAAAGTGGCGTGCGTCGCAGCGGGCAGCGTTTTGCCCGGCTTTCCCGGTGCGCCCGGTTGCACCACCACGGGCGTTTTGGAACTGTCCGCTTGCCCGGCGCGCCCGCCGGCCCGAGAAAAACTGGCCGACGTTTCAACGGCCAGGAGCGCCATGACCAACCACACGGCCACACGGACAGTCTGGCATTCGCCCGCGCGGCGAAAACCGAAAAACTTCACTCGCCATGAAGTGTCGCTCATTTTTGGTGCAAACAAGCTATCACGAAGAAGGCGAAAGTGGCACGGGGAGAGGCAAAAACGAAAGACTGGGTTCATACCAAGGAACCGTGCATAAAATAAAATGGTGCGCCCGGAGTGATTCGAACACTCGACCTTGTGCTTCGGAGGCACACGCTCTATCCAGCTGAGCTACGGGCGCGACGGCGTGCTGCGAAAAATGCCAGCGATATTTCTATTCTAGCGTGTTCGGCGCCGATTTGCTGCGAATTCCGCAAGCGATAAAATCAGCCGTTTATCCCTTGGTCTTGTCGCGGATTTGCCGCGCGAGTTTTTCAATATCCTCCGTTTTTCGCAACATGGCGAGAGACAGCACCGTCACCGAATCCGTTTTCTCGACTTCGTCTTTCAACTCCGACGCCAGCTGAAACAGTTTCTCGATATTCCTCTTAATGTCTTTCTGATTTTGCTCGAGTATGGTTTTCGCCCGCTTCGAATCGATGCCGGGATCGGGCGCCGCTTCCCCGCTGGCCGTGGACGGATTCCGCTGCGAAGCTTCCTGCGCGCGCGCAAACCACGCTCCCAGCGTGGCCAATCCCGCCGCGCCCGCCATCGCCTTCAGCGCTTCTCTTCTCGCCTGCTTCATATTTCCTCCCCCAATGGCCCATCTCGGCAAACGCGCGATTTCCATATCCTCAATGTTATACTCGCCTTGCAAAATACCTATGTCCAGCGTTCTCAATTTTCTTTCCGGCATCACGCTCTCCACCGCGCTCCATCTTCTCGGCATCCTCCTTCTTGCGCTTCTGATCAATCGCTTCCTGAAAATTCTCACGCAGTTGATCATCAAGCCGGCCGGCAGCCAATCGCGCGCGGCGCAGGTGCGCGAGCAGCAGACGCGGACCCTCGCCGGCGTCCTCTACAGCGCCATCAGCAAAGTCGTCTGGGTGGTTGCGTTGATCACCGCGCTCGATCTTTTCGGAATCAACCCGGCTCCCGCTTTGACGCTCGCCGGCCTCGCCAGCGTCGCCGTGGGCTTCGGCGCGCAAAATCTCGTCCGCGATGTAATCACCGGGTTTTACATCGTATTGGAAGATCAGTACGTCGTCGGCGATACGATTCAATTTGGCGACACAACCGGCCGCGTCGAGCATTTAACATTGCGCCGAACGGTAATTCGCGACGCGCGCGGTGCGCTCGTCACCATCTCCAACGGCGACATTCGAACCGTGGCGAATCTGAGCCGCGATTGGTCGCAAACTTTTGTCGACGTCGCGCTCGCACCCGAAATCGCTCTCGATCACCCGCTCGCCGCGCTCGAAGCCGCGTCGGCCGAGCTTCGCGCCGATCCCGCCTGGTCGCAGTCCCTCGTCGATGGGCCGCGGATTCTTGGCGTTCAATCGTTTGACCGCTCGGCAACCGTCGTGCGCCTTCAGGCGCGCACCGCGCCCGCGCGCCAAGACGAAGTGGCGCGCGAACTGCGCCGCCGCATCCACGTTCAGCTGCAAAAGCGCGGTATACCTTTAACCACCGTGCAGCGCATCGAACTTGCAGGCGCCGGCGACGTTGCCGCTGAAGCCGCCAATTCCCTTTCCGAAACCGAGAGATAACGCAAGGAGCCCGCCCATGTCCAACGTCACCTATGAAGAAGTGAACCTGATGCTGCGCCTCTACGACATGCGGCGCGAAATGCGTCTGAGGCAAGCGCGCAACTGGTTCGTGGACCATTTCCATCCCGCCAGCGTCGATGAGCTCACACAAAAATATCCGGCCGGCACCGACGAATACACCAACATTCGCATGGTGATCAGTTATTGGGAAATGGTGGCGAGCATCGTGAATCGCGGGCTCATCAACGACGAACTTTTTTTCGAAAGCAACGGCGAAATCTGGGTCGTGTGGGACCGCATTCGAAGCGTCGTTCCAACCTGGCGAACCGCCTTCAAGAATCCCACTGTCTTCAGCAATCTCGAAAGCGTCTGCAAACGATTTGAAGCCTGGCGCGAAAAGCGCGCGCCCGGTTCCAACGCCGCCATGCGCCAAATGATGGAACAGTCCCGTCCCAAAGCCTAACCGCAAAGAAAGCTCTGCTCACACCAGGCTTAAGCGGCTCGTGACCCGTGCCGGCGCAAATCCTTCCGGCCGCGCAATCACCACGCGATTCCTGCCGTCCGATTTCGCCCGGTAGAGCGCCTCGTCCGTCTTTCGAATCAAAGCCTCGCCTTCCAGCGCGGGCCAGTCCGCGCTGTTCGCCATCCCGAGACTCATCGTCAGTGGAATTCTTGCATCGCCCGCCACAACGGGTGTGGACTCGATGGCATGACGAATGTGCTCGGCCCGATCGGCGCCCACTTTGGCGTCGCATCCCGGCAGCACCATCAAAAATTCTTCGCCGCCATACCGGCTCACGGCGTCGTAATTCCGCACGGAGTCGGTAAGCAATTTCGCCGCCGTACGCAGCGCGGCATCCCCGGCCGCGTGGCCAAACGTGTCGTTTACATTCTTGAAGTGATCGATGTCGCCAAGCAACAACGTCACGCTTCCGGATTGCTGATCCCGTCGCCCGCGTTGCAATTCCCGCTGCAGCAGTTCCAAAATCACGCCGCGATTCCACAAACCCGTCAGCAAATCGTGCGTTGCGCGATACCGCATCTCTTCCCGCGCTTCCACCAGCGTGTCTTCAAGGTGCAAAATTCGTTCGCCCGTTCGCAATCGAGCTTTCAGTTCTTGCGGATTGAACGGCTTGGTCAGGTAATCGTCGGCGCCCGCGTCCAGCCCCGCCACGATGTCTTCTTTGGCCTGGCGCGACGTCAGCAGAATCATGTGCACGTACTGCTGCCCGCGCCGCACGCGAACCATGCGCACCACGCCGGGGCCATCCACCCCGGGCATCATCCAATCGAGCAGCGCCAGCCGCGGACCATTCGGCTCACACAGCGCTTCGGTCGCCGCCGTACCGTCCTCCACGGCGATCACCTCGTAGCCGGCGCGTTCGAGCGTGCTCTTCAGCATCCGCCGCGACAACGGATCGTCATCGGCAATCAGTATTTTCAGCTTCATTTCTCCGCTCCCGCCATATACCCTTCCAGTTCGCCCAGCATTCCCTTGGTCTCCGCTTCAAATTTGGCCAGTGAACACGCCAGCGCCGACTGTTGCCCGGTTTTCGCCAGCTGTTCCATTTCGCTCGCCGCCTCCGCGGCGCGCCCCGCGGCCAGGTTCGCCAGCATGCCCTTCAGCGCGTGGGCCGATTCTCTTGCCTGTTCCAAATTGCCCTCATCAATCGCGTTGCGGAGCGAGGCCGTATAACGCGGAAATTCCTCGCGAAATATCCCGGCCAGTTCCCGCAGCAGGTCCCAATCGTTTTCCACCCGCGCCAGAAGTTCCGGCAAACTCACTGCGCCTTCCTGTCCGTTCGAACTCGATTCGTGTGGTGTTGTGCTCATTGGCGGTTCGCTCCGTCCTCTTACCGTAAGTCTCGTGATTTCCTGCTTCAGCAATTCGGTTCGAATTGGCTTCGAAACGTAGCCGTCCATTCCCGCTTCAAAGCACTTTTCCTTATCGCCCTTCATCGCGTGCGCCGTCATCGCCAAAATCGGAGTGTGCCGGCCCGTGCGCGCTTCCTGCTCTCGAATTTTCTCCGTGGCTTCAAGCCCGCCCATCACCGGCATTTGCAGGTCCATCAGAATCAGATCGAACTGTGTTGCCGCCGCCAGATCGACGGCCTCGCGCCCGTTCACCGCCAGCTCTACCTGGTGGCCCATTTTTTCCAGCAGGCGCATCGCCAGCTTCTGGTTCACCGCGTTGTCTTCCACCAGCAGAAGCCGCAGGTTCCTTGCCGCGGACTGCATCTCCCGTTCCTCGGAATCGCTTCGTCGCAAATTCCTCCCCAGCACCGACGCAATCGCCTCATGCAGTTCCGCGCGGCGAATCGGTTTGCTCAGCTTCCTCGCAATTTGCAATTGCTCGGCTGACACGTGTTTCGGCGCGGTCAAGCTCGACGACAGCACCACAATCGCCGTGTCCTCCGCTGGCGCGATTTTTCTCATTCTGGCCGCCACCTCATAGCCATCGATCCGCGGCATGTTCACGTCAAGCAGCACCAGCGGGTACGCCTCGCCTCGGCTCACGCTTTTCTCGTATTCCTCAATCCCCTCGCTGCCTTCCGCCGTCAGCACCGGCTTCATCCCCCATGTGAGCAGCAGTTTCTCCAGCAACTGTCGGTTCGCCTCATTGTCGTCCACCACCAGCACCGGTTTGTCCGTCAGATCGGCCGCATGGCGGAACGCTCGCGGTTCTTCGTTCGCAATGTCAAAGTGAACCGTGAACGAAAACTTGCTGCCCTTCCCCGGCGTGCTTTCAAGTCCAATCTGTCCGCCCATCAACCGCACCAGCCGCGCCGAAATGGATAGCCCCAGCCCCGTGCCGCCAAATTCGCGCGTCGTCGAACTATCCGCTTGCGAGAACGCGTCGAATATCTGCTGATGTTTCTCGGCTGGTATGCCGATCCCCGTGTCCGAGACGACAAACTGGATGGCCGCCCGCGCGCCGTCGTTCGGCAACCGCGAGGCTCTCACGCTCACTTCGCCTTCTTTCGTAAACTTTATCGCGTTGCCGACCAGATTGATCAGCACCTGCCGCAGCCGCGTCGAATCGCCTTTGAGCGCACCGGGAATTTTTCCTTCCGTCGTCCACGTCAGGTCGAGTCCCTTCTGCAGCGCCCGGACTCCCTGCGGTCCCAGCGCCTCTTCGATGCAGTCTTCCAGGGAAAACGCCGTTTCCTCCAGCTCCATTTTCCCCGCTTCGATCTTCGAAAAATCCAGAATGTCGTTGATGATGCCCAGCAGCGCCTCCGCCGAAGACCGCACCATTCCTAGATATTCGCGTTGCTCCGGGTGCAGTTCCGTTTCCAGCGCCAGTTCCGTCATGCCCAGTATTCCGTTCATCGGCGTGCGGATCTCGTGGCTCATGTTCGCCAGAAATTCGCTCTTCGCGCGGTTGGCCGCTTCCGCCGCTTCTTTCGCATTCCGTAAACGCTCTTCCGCAAGGTGGCGTTCCGTCACGTCCTGTATCACCACCACGTAGCCCCGCTTGCCGCCTTCTTTTTGCCGAAACCCGCGCGCAACCGAATGCGCCCACACGACGGAACCATCCCGCCGCAAATAGCGATAGCTCATCGTGTAGTCCAGATTGTTGGCCAGCGATTCGCCGCGGATCCGTTCAAGCTCCTCGAAATCGTCCGGATGAATCACCGTTCGCCACGCATTGTCGAGCGCCTCTTTTTCGGTAAAGCCCGTCATGCGCAAATACTGCTCGTTGATGTAGGTGAATTTCCCTTCGTCGTCCATCAAAACGATTCCCACTGGCGCGACGGCGCTCAGCGTGCGGAATGTCTCTTCACTCCGCTTCAATTCCGCGTCGCGCTTCACCCGTTCGGTCACATCCTGCACCACGCCGACAAATCCTCCCGAACTGCCCCCGTTCCCGAGTACGGGTCGCGCCACCGTATCGACCCAAACCGTTTGACCGTCGCGATTAACGTACCGAAAGCTCTCGCGAAACTCTTCTTCCCGCACACATGCCTCGCTCCAGCGATCGAGAATCCATTGCTTGTCGTCCGGATGCATGGCTCGTATCCATCCGTCACCCATTCCTTCCTCGGCGCTGAATCCGGTCATCGCTTGCCATTTCTCGTTCAAATACAATGCTCGGCCGTCGCCGTCCGCGCGAAAAATTCCCACCGGCGCCGCCGCCGTCAGCGTGCGAAACATCTCTTCGCTTTGTCGCAGCGCTTGTTGCGCCTCCAATCGCGCGGTGATGTCCATGTAAATGCCGAATTGCCCCCGCAACACTCCGTCAATCACAAACGGCACTCCATAGATGTCCACGTTTATCGGTATACCGCTCTTGTGTTTTCTTACCGCCGTCAGCCGCACCGCGTTCCCGCTCAGCACCTCTTGCGTTATCCCCTCCGCCTCCGCACGCAGTTCCCCCGGCGAAAGCAGCATGTCGATCGATTTGCCCTGCATATCGAGCGTGGAATAGCCGAACAATTCCTGAAACGCGGGGTTGCTCATTTCAATTTTGCCTTCCGCGTTCTCGGCAACGATGCCGATCGGGCAAGCGGCCAGCAGCGTCGTCAGATACGTCGATTGCTCCCGCAATTGCTCTTCCGATTTGTGCCGCTGCGTAACGTCTTGCACCACTCCCACGTACCCAAGCAGCTTTCCGTCCGCCGTTCGCAGCGGTTTGGCTTGGCTCTCGGCCCATCGTATCGTTCCGTCCGGGTGCAGCACCCGGTAGCTCGTCGCAAAGTCTTCCCCGGCGTTCATCGCCGCGCTTCGCCCTTCCACCACACGGCTGCGATCCTCGGGGTGGATTCGCTCCGCCCAGCCTTTGCCGAGCCGTTCTTCGCCGTTCGCGCCAAGCAGTTCAACCAGCGCGCGATTCATGAAACTTGCGTTCCCGTTCAGGTCGCTGCGATAGATTCCCACCGGCGCCGCTTCGCTCACCGCGCGGAACAACTCTTCACTTTCGCGCAGCGAGCCCTCCGCCCTGCGCTTGTCCGCAATTTCCTGTTCCAGCTCGCGCGTCCGCTCCGCCACGCGCAGTTCCAGCGTATCGTTCGCTTCCACCAGCGCCCGTTCCCGCTTCTGAATCTCTTGCAGCATCTGATTGAAATCCAGCGCCAGAATCCGCAGTTCTTTGCCGGAATACAGCGGTGCGCGCAATCTGTATTCCTTGGCAATGGCGATCGTCCGTGTCAGCGCCGAAAGTTGCTCGATCGGCCGCGTGATCGAGCGCACCAACAGCGACGTCACCAGGTAAACGACGGCCAGCATCCCCAGCGAAACCTTCAACGTCAGCGATCCGATGCGCTTGGTTCGCTCGTGCAAATCCTTTAAATCCGATTCAAGGTAAAGCGTCCCCACTCGCGTCGTCCCTTGCATCACCGGCCCGGTAAATTTCAGCCGCTCCGGCTCCCAAATCGCCCCGTCCGCCACCTGCCGCGGCGGCACGAACACATTGCCCTCCGGTGCGTCGTACGTCGCCAGTATTTTTCCCTTGTCCGTATACAGCACTCCGCCGCGAAAGCCGCTGCGTGTCTGCAACGCCGAAAGATACTTCGTCGCGCTCTCCGGATCGTCGAACGCGATCGATGCCGTTGCGTTCGTGCCGATCAAATCCGCCGCCAGCTCCAATTGCTCCAGCTTCTGTTCCCGCGCCGTCCGCGTGTCGTAAAAAAGATATCCCGCGCTGCCCAGCACCAGTCCCGCACCCGTCGTGATCATCGTCAGCAGCAGGATGCGCCGCCGAAGCGAGAGGTCCCTCGGTCTCAGCCAGGTCGACACGCTAACTCTTCGCCGCCATCGTGTGATTTACAACCCGCCTCGCCAGCGCCAGCATCCGCGAACTCAGCTTCAGCTTCGCCGCATCCACCGCTTCCAGATTCACTTCGAACGCCGGCGCCGTCCCTTCCGTGAAAAGCGCCACCATTCCGCCTGCGTCCAGAAAATTCGCCGTCTCGCCCACCGTCAGCCCGCGCCCCGTTCGCGCCGCGTCCAGCACCTTTGCGTAATTCTTTTCCTCCGAGCGCGTCACGAAAATGATCTGGCATCCCGCCAGTTCGCTTTCCTTCTTGATCCACTTCACTTCCGACCGCTTGCCTTCGATCGTCAGATCTCGCGTCTTCTCCGCAAGCGTCGTCCCGAAAGTAAACGTCCCGTACACGCACCACCGAAACGTGTTCGCCGTACGCACAGGCGAATCCACTGGCCAATCGATAAATGCCGCGGACTTCGCCAGAAAATTCGCTTTCCATACGATTTCGCTCGCCGCGCCGTCCTGAGGAGCCGCAAACGAATGCGCCGGTGCCACGATCAGCGCCCAGCCGCACAAAATCGCGCACACCCGCCTCTCCAGCTTCTTGCGGCGCACTTCTGGCTTTGCGGCAGACACGTCTTCCTCGCCGACCGTCACCGCAAGTCCCGCGCCACGCCGCGCGCTTCAGTTGTCTTGTATGTTGTTAATAATCCAAGGTTTATCTGCGAGTGAAAAATCGGCCGCGCCGTCTACCTTCCCGCAAAGGAACACTCCGTTTAGGTAGATTCATTTCGGGACACCACCGCTTCCTTTTCCGCTTCCCTCTCCGTTCTTCTCCGCTTCGCCCTTGTCCTCGCGAACTTCCCCCTCCGCCCCTCTCGCCTCGCTTAAACCGCCTCGCGCCGATCCTTAGCCCTATCCGCCACCCAAAATTTCCGCAACGATCTCTTCCGCCCGTAACCCCTCATCAATTGAACCACTTGCGCCGCCGTTCGAATGTATCGTTTAGTATAGAAATCCTCTTGACAACTTCCTTCTTCTCGTTTATAATCCTTTCATTCAGTAGTCCGTCTTGCTTCTCGTCTTTCCCTAAACATCAAAAATTTCCTTCTGGAGACTTCCATGTCCACTATTCGTTCCACGGACCGCGCGTCCCTCTGTACCTTCACCTTCTCCGACGGCCGCCGTTGCCGCATCCCTCGCCGTCCGGGCCATCCCTCTCTCTGCGCCAGCCATGCTCGCCAGGAAGCCCAGGCTCTCGCCGGCGAAGAAGCCGGCGAAGACATCGCTCGCTTTCTCACCGGCCAATTCGTCTCCGCTTGCGACGTCAGCTCCGCCCTTGGCCGCCTGTTTGCCGCCGTCGCCCAGGGCCACGTCGAACCCAAAACCGCCGCCACCCTCGCTTATCTCGGCCAAATCCTTGTCCAAACGCTCCCCATCGCCCAGCACGAATACATCAACGCCTTCGGCGCCGACTATTGGCGCAGAACCGTGCGTTCCTCCTTCGCCGTCGAACAAGCCTCTCCCAAACAGCCCGCTCTTCCCGCCCAGCCAGCCACTTCCACCGCCGAATAATAGCCATCTTTCTCCCACGCCTAACTCACCTGTAATCAACACTTACAGAAGTGCATCAAAACACGCCACTTCAACCGCCTTTAGAATCAACACTTACGCAAAATCGCAGGAGGGGGGCCTCTCTCACTTCAAGCCCAACTCAACATCCTATATATTGTTTCCGTCGCAGTCGCACGGTCCGTTTTTTTTCGAGGCCGCAGTTACGGCACGAGCGCGGTCCTCTCTGCGACAAGAAACACCCGAGGAGACCTTCATGTCCATCTCACGACGAAATTTGTGCGCCATCCTTCCCGCCGCACTGCTTCCCTCTCTCCTTCCCGCCGAAGTGTCAGCCGGCGAAGCCAGCGTCTTGCCGTCGGCCATGTATCCATTCGAGAAGCTCACGCCACACAAATCGAACGCCGCCGAAATTCGCGACGTCCTCAAAGGTCATCTCGCCACCTCGGAAGCGCTCGAAGTTCACGAAACCACCCTTCCGCCCGGTGCCGCGCCGCATCCGCCTCACCGCCACACTCATTCCGAAATGTGGCTCATCCGCGAAGGCACCGTCGAGCTCACCGTCGAAGGCAAAAGCACCCAAATGGGCCCCGGCTCCGTCGGCTTCGTCCGCTCCAACGACGAACACGGCATCAAAAACGTCGGCGCCGTGCCCGCAACGTACTTCGTCGTCGCCGTCGGCCCGGGCTCCGCCGGCGCTTGAGCGACGCGGCAAAAAAAGAATGACCGACGAAACAATTCTGATCTTGACCGCGCCACACGATCCGCAGCTCGAGCGCCTCAAAAAAAATCTTCCCGGCGTGAAAATCCTTGCCGGAGATTCGCAAGCCTCTTTTGCCGCGCACGCGGCCCGCGCCACCGTCCTCTCCCACTGGTCCGGCTCCCCCGAACTTTTCCGCAACGTGTTCACTCTTTGCCCGCAATTACGCTGGGTCCATTCCCGCTCGGTCGGGCTCGACAAATCTCTTTTTCCCGAACTCATCGCCAGCGCCGTCCCGCTCACCAACGGCAGCGGCGTCTTCAGCCCCGCGCTCGGTGAATTCGTTCTCGGCGCGATTCTTTATTTCGCAAAGGATTTTCGGCGCTTGCTTCGCCAGCAAACGGCGCGGAAATGGGAAGCCTTTGACGTCACCATGGCGCAAGCGAAAACCCTCGGCATCGTCGGGTACGGCGATATCGGCAAGGCCATCGCCGCAAGAACGCGCCCACTCGGAATGAACGTTCTTGCCCTCAAACGAAGCGCTCCGCTTCCCGGCGAAACCGATCCTTTCGCGCAGGAATTTTTCGCGCCCGCCCGCCTCATCGAAATGCTCTCGCGCTGCGATTACATCGCCGTCGCCACGCCCTTGACCCGCGAAACCCGCGGCATGATTGGCGAACCGGAGTTCGCCGCCATGAAGCCGTCGGCGGTCGTCATCAACGTCGGCCGCGGCCCGGTCATCGACGAAAGCGCCCTCCTCCGCGCTCTTTCAGAAAATCGCATCAAAGGCGCCGCGCTCGACGTTTTCGACCACGAACCCCTCCCCGCCGGCCACCCTTTCTATTCGCTCGAAAATGTTCTCCTCTCGCCCCATTCCGCCGACCACACTCCGGACTGGCTCGACAACTCCACCGATTTTTTCATCGAACAATTCCATCGTTATCGCAAAGGCGAACCTTTGCTTAATTTAGTGGACAAAAAACTCGGCTACTAGCCCGCTCCTGCCAAAGCGATTTGGCGCACAAAACAAATCCGCCGGCGAACCGCACGGAAGACTGGAGAAGTTCGCCAAAGTGCGATAGCTTTGCCGCTCACATTTCGCATCAAGGCAACGGAGCAGATGCAGCAAGTTAACGCGAGCACGGATCAACATTCCGCAAAGGCCACGCCGACTGGCGCCTTGCGCCAAGCCGGCCTTTTCGCCGGCCGTTTTCGCTGGGTCATCTGCGGCCTTCTTTTCCTCGGCGTCACCAAAAATTACATGGACCGCGGCGTTCTCGGCGTTCTCAAAGCGCCCTTGCAGCTCGCCTTCGGCTGGGACGAAATTCGTTACGGCCACCTCGTCACCGTTTTTCAGTTCGCCTACGCCGCCGGAATGTTGTGCATGGGCCGTCTCATTGACCGCCTCGGAACGCGCGTGGGTTACGCCGTCGCCATGATCTTCTGGAGCATCGCCTCCATGGCCCACGCCGCCGCGAATTCCTTCTGGACGTTCGCCATCGCCCGCGCCGCGCTCGGCTTCGGCGAAGCCGGCGTTTTTCCCGCCAGCATCAAAAGCGTCGCCGAATGGTTTCCGAAAAAAGAGCGCGCCCTCGCCACCGGAATTTTCAACGCCGGCACCAGCGCCGGCGCGATCGTCACGCCGCTTCTCGTCCCGCGCATCGCGGAAACCATCGGCTGGCGTTGGGCATTCGTTCTGGTCGGCGCGCTCGGCTTCATCTGGCTCGCCCTTTGGATGGCGGTCTATCGCAAGCCCGAACAACATCCGCATTGCAGCGAAGAAGAACGCAAATACATTCAAAGCGACGCCGCACCGCCCGCCGAAAAAATTCCGTGGGCCCGGCTCATCGGTTACCGCCAGACGTGGACCTTCGCCGCCGGAAAATTCCTGACCGATCCCATCTGGTGGTTTTACCTTTTCTGGATTCCCGATTACATGCAGCGCCAGCACGGCTTGCGCCTCTCCAAAATCGGCCCGCCGATCTTCGCCATTTATCTCATCTCCGACATTGGCAGCATCGCCGGCGGATGGATTTCCTCGTTCCTTCTCCGCCGTGGCCTTTCCCTGAACGCTTCGCGGAAATCGGCCATGCTCGTTTGCGCGATCGGCGTTTTGCCGATTGCGGCCGCGTATCGCGTCTCCGGTTTGTGGCCGGCAACTTTGCTCATCGGTCTCGCTGCCGCCGCCCATCAGGGATTTTCCGCCAATCTCTACACGCTCACCTCCGATTTATTCCCCACTCGCGCCGTCGGCTCCGTCGTGGGCCTGGGCGGAATGGCCGGAGCCGTCGGCGGCATGCTCATCGCCGAAGTGGTCGGACACGTTTTACAATGGACGAACAGTTACATGATTCCATTTTTTATCGCGGCGTCCGCGTACCTCGTCGCTCTGCTCGTGATTCATCTGCTCAGCCCGAAACTCGCGCCCGCGGAACTCGCGCAATCATGAACTCGCTCGACAAACGTTTGCTGGCCCGGTGAGGAAACCATGACGCTTACGGTGCGAAAAAAAGAAGGCTGCCGCTGGGACGTCGTCAGCCTCGGCGAGGTCATGTTGCGCTTCGATCCCGGCGAATACCGCATCTGGACCACCCGCCAATTCCGCGTGAGCGAAGGCGGCGGCGAATACAACGTCGCGCGCGGCCTCCATCGCTGCTTCGGTCTGGACGCCGCCATCGTCACCGCGTTCGCAAAAAATCCCGTCGGCTCGCTCCTTCAGAATTTGATCGATCAGGGCGGCGTCGATTCCTCCCTCGTAAAATGGGCGGACTACGACGGCGTCGGCCGCACCGTGCGCAACGGCCTCAACTTTACCGAACGCGGCTTCGGAGTCCGCGCCGCTCTCGGTTGCTCCGACCGCGGCCACACCGCGATTGCCGCGCTCAAACCCGGCGAAATCGATTGGGAGGCGATTTTCGGCCGCGCAGGCGCCCGCTGGTTCCACACCGGCGGCATATTTTGCGCTCTCTCCGAATCCACGCCGGACGTGGCGCTCGAAGCCATGCAATCCGCGCGAAAGCACGGCGTAATCGTTTCCTACGATTTGAACTATCGCGATTCGTTGTGGAAATCCATCGGCGGAAAAAAGCGCGCGCAGGAAGTGAACCGCCGCATCGCTCCCTTCGTCGACGTCATGCTCGGCAACGAAGAGGATTTTTCCGCCGCCCTCGGTTACGAAGTTCCCGGAGCCGACGAAAACCTCTCGGCCCTCGATCCGGAAAACTTCAAAAAAATGATTGCGAAAGTCGTGGGCGATTTTCCCTTCAAAGTCGTGGCCACCACGCTTCGCAAGGCAACCACCGCCACGCGCAACGATTGGGGCGCGATCTGCTTCTCCGACGGAAATTTCCATCAGGCGCGCAACCGCGAAAACCTCGAAATTCTCGACCGCGTCGGCGGCGGAGACTCCTTCGCCTCCGGTCTCATTTACGGCTTTCTCGCCGGCAAAGACGCCGCGTGGGCCGTCGAGTGCGGCGCCGCTCACGGCGCCCTGGCTATGACCACTCCCGGCGACACCTCCATGGCCACGCTCGAAGAAGTTTTGCAGGTGATGAAAGGCGCCGGCGCGCGCATCTCTCGCTGAACTCGAGGCCACTCTCTCATGAAGAAAGACGAAGTTCGCGCACGGATTGAAAAAATCGGAATCGTGCCGGTCATTCGCGCGTCTTCCGCCGAAGAAGCCCGCTTCGCCGCCGATTGCGTCGCCACCGGCGGCGTTCCCATCGTCGAAATCACCATGACCGTTCCCGGCGCGGTCGACGTCATTCGCGAACTTGTGCACGCCATGCCGCACGTGCTCGTCGGCGCCGGAACCGTGCTCAACGAAGCCGCCGCCCGCCAGTGCGCCGACGCCGGCGCGCAATTCCTCGTCACGCCGGGATTCAACGCCTCCGCCGTCGCCGCCGCGCGTGAACGCGATCTGCTCATCATGGTGGGCGCGCTTACGCCGTCGGAAATCATGGCCGCCTCCGCCGCGGGCGCCGACTTTGTAAAAGTATTCCCTTGCGCAAGCATGGGCGGACCGAAATACCTTCAGGCGCTGCGCGGTCCGTTTCCGCAAATCCCCTTTGTCCCCACCGGCGGTGTCAATCTTGAAACCGCCGCCGACTACATTCGCGCCGGCGCCTCCGCCCTCGGCGTCGGCGGAGAAATGATCGCCAAAGACGCGTTGAAAGCGCGCGACGCCGGCGCCCTCACCAAACTGGCCGGCCTTTTCGTGGATCTCGTGCGCGACGCCCGCCGCCCCTAGCGCCGCCAGTCCACCCCCGCCACAAAGAGAAACACAAAAGCAGTTAAGTATTTTATTTTCAACCACATAGCTCGCGCATCGCGCAAAAACACTACAGTAAACCCCCTCGTCATAACTGGGTGATTCACCCGATTGAGTCGCGACGCCGAAACGCTATCCTGCTGGCAAGAGAGTGGGCCGCCTCCGCGAGCAGCCAACCCACCTCCGAGACCCCGTTGCGAACACCACTGGCGCGGAGGCGGTCTACCTCAATACGGAATAGGGCGGAAGGACGACAAAGGCGGAAGGACAATGAACAGCGCACAAAGATTGAGCGAGCAAAGCGCCAAGCGGCAGCCCGTCGGCGAAGATCCCCGAGCTTTGGCGCGCGAATCCGGCGCCGAGCGCAACAAAGTTCCCCGATTCGTTACGCGCGCCTGCGTTTCCCACTTGCTCGCCATTCCGGAAGAAGAAATCCGGCAAATCTCGCACGACGCGGGATTGGGCCACATCGAACGCGCCGGAAACGAAGAAGTCACCTATTTCACGTACGACGAGATGTGGCAATTGGGTTTGCTCGCGGCCCAACTGAAACGCGATAGGGAGCACTAGATTCGTGCCGCGCAGAATCGAGTTTCGGCTGCCGATCGCACGAAGCCAATCGGCGTTCGGAGCGGCCGAAAGGCAAAAAGGCCAAGTACATGGGACACCATAAATCTTCAGGATGTTCACACACGTCCACAGAACAAAAACCACCGGGAATCCACACAATTCTTGCCGATGAACCGGCCCAAACGATTTCGCCCCTCGACGAAAATTCGCGGCAGAAAACATTTTCTGTTGCCGCGGGGCACAATCGCGCATGCAGCGCGCAATGATTTCCGTTTGCTTTCGGCTCCACCCCAGTCCGGCGCTGCGCAAGCAAAAGAAGGTTGGAAGGCGAGTAAACAAATGCCAATGCGCTCTGGACGTCTTGAAAAACGAACACCGCTGGCCATCCCCGTGCGAGTTTCGAGTTCGCGGGAGCCGTCCGTTATCGAGCGGACGACCACGGAAAACGTCAGCTCGTCGGGCATCCGCGTCGTGCTAAGCCAGCGCCGGCAATTGAATGAGCCGATGTTCGTCAACTCTTCCGATGGAGGACTCGAAACGCAGGCGCGCGTTGTTTATTGCCAGCCGCTTTCGGACGGGCACTTTGCCATCGGACTGCGCTTCCCGCAAGACACCTCGGGGTGGCTAAAAAAGAAACTGAACTTCGGAGACTAACCCACCAAACGGCATGCAACTCTTCTCCCCATTCGCCGAAGCAAGGTCCACGCGGCATGCACCGCCGTTTAGTCTCGACGCTATACGGACTCCACGAATAAATTTTCGGCAAGAATATCCTCTTTGCCCTTTTCTCCTCGATAGGCGATTGCCGGAATCGAACAGCCGCGCGTTCGGCGCCGACGCCCCCAGATTGCTCTCTCGTTAACCAGCCACGCCGAATCCGCGTGAATATCCACTTTGGACCTATATGATTGGTGTGTCCGATCGCCGAAGTCGTTTCATTTCACTCGGGCGGATTAGGAGACGACCCAAACCTTCGATGGTAACGCCGAGAATGAAGTATGGCTGTGGTGCCGCTCGCCGTCGATTCTGGTTGGCGATGTCCGGGTTTGTCATGGCGCTTGCCCTGATGCCCTTTTCCTACAAAGTCGAAAGCCGGCTCGAGACGGCCGCTCACATCGGGGCCGGAGAATCAGAAAAAGTTGCCGAAGACCTGACGCAGCGTTTTCGGTCTCCTTACGCCCACCGCCTCGTTCTGGTGATCAGCGGCATTCCCGATCCGGATTCCGCCGAAAGCGCGGATGCATTGAGCTTTCTCACCAGTTCATTGCGCGATGTGCCCGGAGTGTCGGGCGCGATCTCGAGTCTCGATTGGCCCGATCCTCTGTTCACCGGGAACAACGGCGGAGCGCTGATTATCGTCGGGTTAGATCCGCACGATAAAGCGGTTGAGGCATTGGTCCCGATCCTGCGAGCAAAAGCGGACTGGATGGAAGGCCGGCTTCGCGCGCAATACCCGAACATCAAACTGGAAATCACGGGGGAAACGCCGCTTACCTTCGATCTTCGCAAAGTCAGCGCCGACGACGTCAAACACGCCGAAGAACGTGCAATGCCGGTCACGCTCTTGCTTCTGTTGCTCGCTTTCGGAAGTTTTGTGGCCGCGCTTTTGCCGCTGGGAATTGGAATGCTTTCCATCTCGATGGCGCTGGGTGCGGCGGCGTTGCTCACGCGCTCTCTGCACCTTTCCATTCTGGTGCAGAATCTGGCCACGATGCTCGGCCTTGGCTTGGGCATCGACTATGCCTTGCTGATCGTGAGCCGCTTTCGCGAAGCCTTGGCCGAAGGATACGATCACGGCCAGGCCGCCGATCTTGCCGCGGCGCAAGCGGGGAAAACTCTGCTCATCTCGGCCACGACGGTGGCGATTGGATTTTCCGCGCTGTTGACGGTGCCCATCAGCGAATTGCGCTCCATCGGAATCGCCGGCCTGCTGGTCACGATTCTCAGCGTTGTGCTCTGTACCTTCATTCTGCCTTGGGTGCTTGGTCTGCTCGGGCATCGCATCAACGCCGCGCGAGTGCGTTTTCCGGGAAAACTTTTCAAACCGCGCAAGAGCTTCGGCGCGGCAAGTGTGCGGTGGATTCGATGGGGCGGCATCCTGACTCGCTGGCCGTGGACCGCACTGCTTGTCGCCGGCATTCCGCTGCTGCTCCTTGCACTTCAGGCAAGAAGAATCTCGCCCGGAATTCCCGACCGCAATTCGCTTCCGGCCGCGGCGGAGTCCGTGCGAGCGCTGCGCACGCTGCAAGGCATGGGGCGATCGGGCATCGTGCAATCCCTTCGCGTGGTTTTGGAGTTGCCGCCGCAGGCTCAGCCGCTTTCGCCGGCGGGCTGGCAGGCCGTTCGTCGCTTGACGGAACACTTCCAAAGCGATCCGCGTGCGGAAGAAGTCTTGTCACTTCCAACCCTCACGGGAATGTCTGACACGGCGGACGCGGTGGCCGATGTGCCGCAGCCGATCCGCGAAAGTTTTCTCAGTCGCGATGGCCAAATGACGTTGATTGAGTTGCTGCCCACCGCCACGCTTCCGCCCAACGAACAGATACGATGGGTGCGCGAGGTGCGTTCTTCCGACATCGCGGCCATAACCGGCGTGCCCGGCGCGGTGCTGCGCGTCGGCGGCATTGCCGCACTCGACGCGGATTATGATTCGGTCGTCAAAGCGCGGTTGCCGGGTGTGGTTCTCGGCGTCGTATTAGGGAGCTTGCTGGCGCTGCTCATCGGGTTGCGTTCTTTGTTTGCGGCCGTCAAAGCGATTTTGCTCAATCTGCTTTCCGTTGGCGCTTCCTTCGGCGCGTTGGTTCTTGTTTTTCAGGAAGGCCACGGCAGCAAACTTTTTGGGCTCGATGGTCCGACCGGCACCGTCTATCCGATCGTGCCGATTCTTTCGTTTGCCATCGTCTTCGGATTGAGCATGGACTACGAGGTTTTTCTGGTCGCGCGTGTGCTGGAAGAGCGGCGGCGCGGCCTGTGCGAAAGTTCAGCGGTGATCGAGGGCCTTGCGCACACGGCCGGGCTCATCACGAGCGCCGCGGCAATCATGATTGCCGTATTCACCGCCTTCACCGTGGGAGGTTTTCTCGTCGTGCAAATGCTCGGCTTTACGCTTGCCGTGGCGGTGTTCATTGACGCGACAGTGGTGCGGATGATTGTCGGGCCGGCACTTTTGAAACTTGCAGGAGATTGGAATTGGTGGCCGCTTGGCTTGCATGGAGCTTCCGCAACACCCGAAGAAAATCGCGCACCGAACATTCTGGCCAAGTAAGCGCCGTGGTTCGCGGTTTGTACGTACAAACCGCGAAATAAATCATTCTATTTCGCTTTCTCGCTTTGCGGGCTGAACTGGCCGAGATCGAAATCCTTCTTCCCAAGGTTTGCTTTTCCCGAGCCGCCTTCGATTTCAAGAATCGAGTAGCCGGCCTTGCCGGAAAGCTTTGCTTCCACTTTCGATGCGCCCCAGGCGCCGCCGTTCTGCCGAAGCCCGTAGTAAATGAATTCCTTCTGCTGTTGCGTCGCGTGCAGCGTCTTCAGCACATGCACCGGGAACAAAATGCCGCGGTCAATCCACGAGGTTGCCGAATCGTAGTGCGTTCGGTCTTGCGCGCCGGGCTTGCTCTTCAAGACAAAGCAATCGCGTGCGCCATATTTCTCCGGCGCAAGCGTTTCCTGATTCTTCCAGAAGAACTGGTTCTCCAGCATGTCTTCGTACGAAAAGTCGCTTCCCACAAGCGCGTCGTTCCAACGCTCGAAGGGCAGCGCGCTGGCGGTCTTTTCGCCGGGAAGCACCGCTTCGATGGTCACCTGCCCCGTGGCGTTCATTCGCAAAAGCAGGCTCGTCTTCTCCGAGCCAGGCCCCGTGATTTCACACAGCAGTCGCAGACCATCGGGAAACCAATGCGCCTTGGCGGCAAATTTGTAGCTCGTGCGCTTGCCATTCGCGTCCACGCGGATGAGCCGACCGCTCGCGCGGTAGTCTATTTTCTCAATGCGCTGGCGCGAGCCGGCGAGCGCCGCGTCCTCGTCGGGATTCGCCGCAAAAGCCCGCGATCGATTCACGAGCGGATGCACCAGCCATAACAGCACAAGCAAAGCGAAAAACTTGCGAAGGGGAGAAACGATTGCCACACCGCGCGGGATGTTCATATCCATACTATATACAGCCAAACTCCGCATGGCGCCACCAAATGCGCTTACAGTTCATTCGTGCGTCGGTTTGAAATCGAAATAGGCCAGATTCATGTTTCCGTTCGTCAAGATGTGAACGGTAACGACATTTTTCCCTTTACTGAATCGCATTTTGAAAAGCGGCGAAGCCAGATTCCAGTGATGCCATTGGCGCCAGGCCACCGGGTCGGCAGGGTCATTTGTCGACGCGATCTGTACGGTTCCGGTCGCATCCTTTCCATTCACGTCGAGAGAAATTGTTCCGCCGCGATTCGAGGTGTAAAGAAAATCGGCTGCGTAGGTTCCTGTGTGGGCCACATCGACCGTGATGTTGAACCACTCTCCCGGCTCGGTCCAACCGACATAGAGCAGGTCCGCCGGGGGAACAACTTTGTTGAACGGGTTGTCGTCCACGGGAACCGGCTTCCGCTGAAACTTCGTGTAGGAAGTGTCCACGCCCTCTCGCATGCGAAATTCGTTGAGGTAGTTCCCATCGGCCGGATTCAATTCTCCGCTGCCGTGGTTCTTCGCATCGCTGTCGTGGTACGCGATTCCTTCGCCGCCCAGGTCGTAGTAAGCGCACAATACACGGCCTGGTATTTTCTGCGGTGCGCCGTGGAAGCGATCGTCGCGATAAGGCGCGCCTTTGTACCGCTTCAAAAACGACGGAGAAGATGCGCCCATTGGCAGCAGCAAAGCCGCGGCGAACAAGGCAAGAATAATTCTGCGTGTCATTCTGCGCTCCCGTTTCTCCGGTTTTGGAACCGCGCGGGGCTTCGCTCGCGCGTGTGCTTGAGAGTGAAAAAAGATTCGATGCAGTGATCGTTTCCGGGATTGCGCCGTCGGCACCGGCTGGACTTTTCTTGCCGCTTTCTCCGCCGATAAGCGGGGAAGGCAAAAAAGGGACTCGCGAACGAAAAAAACACACGCCGCCATGCGCGGAAATTCAGGGAAGAGCAAGAATTTTTTGGAGGAGCGGGTGGGAATCGAACTGTCGAGAACGTTGAAGACACGCAAGTCATTGGTTCTACGATAAGGGAAACCGGACAAAAAACATATAAAAACCAGACCGAGAATTCCCTTGTGAAACGAAAGACCTTACGACACAGATCGGTTCTGCCCCTCGCGCAGGCGTAATCCCGCCGATGTTATACTTTCTTAGTTAACAAAAGGACAGTTGATGAATGGACGCTACAGAATCGCAAATATTGTTGGCGCACGTCCGAACCTCCCCAAAATCGCTCCACTCATTCGTGAGATGCAACGTCACCCAGAGATCGAGCCCATCCTCATACATACCGGGCAGCATTACGACGAAACGCTTTCGAAAATCTTTTTCAGTCAGATGGGCATCCCCGAACCCCATCTGAATCTGGGAGTCGGCTCCGGAACCCACGCGGAACAAACCGCGAAAATTCTCAGCCAGATCGAGCCTATCCTTCTCAAACAGCGGCCCGATCTGGTTCTGGTAGTGGGGGATGTTAATTCCACGATTGCCGTTTCCCTGGCGGCCGCGAAAATCGGCATCGCCGTGGCTCACGTGGAAGCTGGCCTGCGAAGCTTTGATCGCACCATGCCAGAAGAAATAAACAGAGTCCTGACGGATGCTCTAGCCAATTACCTTTTCGCGACGGAAGCCGACGCGGTCGATAATTTGCTCAGAGAGGGACGACCGCGTGAATTTATTCATCTTGTGGGCAACGTCATGATTGACTCGCTTCTTCACTTCCTTCCCTTCGCCGAGCAATCTCGCGTGGGTGATGAGCTTGGACTCCGCAACGGCAAAAGCTGGAAACCCTTTGGCCTGCTGACGTTGCACCGTCCTGCAAACGTGGATTCCACGGAAAAACTCGCCGAGATCCTCAGCGTTATCGATGTGATTGCCGAGAAGATTCCGATCGTGTTTCCGGTACACCCTCGTACTCAACACCAACTTAACCAGACCGGCATCAAACATCACGCCCAGCTCCGCCGCATTCAGCCCCTGGGATATCTCGATTTTCTCTGCCTGCTTAGCAAGGCAACTTTGGTTTTGACCGATTCAGGCGGCATCCAGGAAGAAACCACCGCTCTTGGAGTACCTTGCTTGACGCTGCGCGATAACACGGAACGTCCGGTCACCGTCTCGCAAGGCACAAATGTACTGGTGGGAACGAACCCTTCCAAAATCATGGCGGCTACGCAGCGAATCCTGGCAGGAGAGGGCAAGAACGGACGAATGCCTCCGCTTTGGGACGGCCATGCCGCCGAGCGGATAGTGGAAGTTATCCTGCGGAACGGGCCACGCGTGTAATAAGCAACGCAGAATGGGATTGTGAGGAAAAAGCGGCGGGCTATTTAGAAGTTTGTGCTGAGGATTGTTGCGGACTTCTGCAGGGAGGGAAAGACTTCGCGAAACCGACGGGTGCGGAAGGTTCTAATCCGCACCGCGCCGTGCCACAACACGTTCGCAACCAAAACAATGTTGCAGTTGATTATGCCAGTCCGGCAGGACGATACCGAAGGTCTTATTCAAACGAGCGTTGGACAGAACTGAATAAGCCGGGCGTGCTGCCGGAGACGGAAATTCCATTGTGGAAATGGGGATAACACGCCGGGTTATGAGCCGGCGTCCCTGAGTCGCGGTAACAAGCCACTCCGGAGTGTGCGAACTGTTTTCGGCTTTCTCGAGTACCGTTTTGGCAAAGTGATACCACGTCGTTTGACCTGCCGCGCTCATGTGGTAGGTGCCGCCTGCGTCGGAAAAGACGAACGCGCCGCTATTCCTTGCGCGCCTTCCGGCCAAAATCTTGATCGTCGACGACGCCACTTCAGAAGCGCAAGTGGGAGATCCAGTCTGATCGCTCACAATTTTCAGTTCTTCGCGTTCCGTGGCAAGGCGCAAAATCGTCAGCAGAAAGTTGCGGCCTCGCGTGGCATAGACCCAGGAAGTTCGAAAGATAAGGTGGTCCGCACCTGAATCGCGAATCGCTTGCTCACCGGCGAGTTTGGTTTTCCCGTAAACGTTAATAGGATTTGCGGAATCCATTTCGTCGTAGGGTGTTTGTTTCGTCCCATCAAATATGTAGTCGGTCGAATAATGAACCAGGGCCGCTCCAATTTTTCTGGCTTCCTCGGCAATCAGCGCAGGAGCTTCTGCATTTACGGCTCGAGCTATCGATTCGTCCGTTTCTGCGCGATCCACGGCAGTATAGGCGGCGGCGTTGACGATGAGCTGCGGCCGAACTTCTTGAATTGACCGGCGGATGTCGGCGGGATTCGAAAGGTCCAACTCGTCACGGCCAAACGCAACTACTTCGCCCACTTGCGGCAGAAGACGCAGGAGTTCTCCGCCAACTTGCCCGTTCTTTCCGGTCAGCAGGATTGTGGGTTTCATCTCCCCGGATGCCTCGGCAGATGTTCCGGAGGAACTTGCGCAAGGATTGAGTACTTCGCGTCTTTTTCGGAAACAATCGGAGCGCTCACGCCCCAGGATATTTTCAGGTTCGGATCATTCCAGGCGATGCCATGCTCGTCTTCCGGGACGTAAAAGTCGCTGCATTTGTAGAGGAATTGGACGGTATCCGTGAGGGCCAGGAAGGCATGCGCAAACCCACTCGGAATATAAATTTGATTTTGCTCTTTCGCGGAAAGAAGCACGCTTGTCCATTTTCCGAAATGAGGCGAGCCGACTCGAATATCGACTGCGACGTCCAGGGCTTCGCCTTCCATCACGCGGCAGAGTTTTGCCTGCGGATGCCGTAGTTGGTAGTGAAGACCGCGAAGCGTCCCTTTGGTGGAATACGAATGGTTGTCTTGAACAAATGTATCGGCGATCCCAAGGCCGGCGAATCTTTTTTTGTGATACGTTTCGAGGAAGAAGCCACGCGCGTCGCGATGGATGACGGGGCGCAGCTCAAACACGCCGGGAAGGGATGTTTCGATTCGTTGCATTTTCTCTCAGGCTCGCTTGTTCGCACATTGACAACAAATTTTACAGTTGGCTATTGGAAGATCAATTTGAGCCCATTGATCCAGACCGGGCAATCGCGCGAAGAGACTTCTCGCGATTTTCGTAATACTTTTCGTAATACGAAAGGTACTCGTGACTGCGAACGCCGGCAAGCCAATCGCCGTTTTTCTTGTACCAATCAATCGTTCCGCGAAGGCCATCTTCCAACGCGATGTTCGGGCGCCAGCCCAGCTCTATTTCCATTTTCTGGCAGTTCAAAGCGTAACGACGGTCATGACCCGGGCGGTCTTGCACATAGGAGACCAGGGCCTCGGATTTTCCCGTCAGATGGAGGATGCGCCGGACCAGCGCCAGGTTTTCCTCGAGATCAAGTCCGCCGATGTTGTAAGTTTCTCCAATCCGGCCTTTCTCCAGGACGGCGAGAATTCCTCGACAGTTGTCTTCGACATGGAGCCAATCGCGTTGCTGCTTGCCGTCGCCGTAAACAGGAAGAGCCTTGTCGCTGAGCGCGTTTGTGATCATGAGCGGCACAAACTTTTCGGGAAACTGGTACGGGCCGTAGTTGTTCGAGGATCGCGTGATCAACGCGGGAAATTTGTAAGTGCGGACGTACGATAGAACCAAGAGATCGGCGGCAGCCTTTGAAGCGGAGTATGGGCTGCTCGGCCGCAGCGGAAAATTCTCATCGGCAAAAACTTCCTGCTCGATGTCGCCGTACACTTCGTCGGTGGAGACGTGCACAAATCGAGGCACGGCGGTTTTGCGCGCCACCTCGAGCAGAGTGAACGTGCCGGTGACATTGGTTTGAATCACCGGGGCCGGCTCGTAGATACTTCGGTCGACGTGAGATTCCGCGGCGAAGTGAACCACGGCATCGCAACCGCGCATTGCCGCTTCTACTGCAATTGCGTCGCAGATATCTCCTTTCACGAACTCATAATGGGGATTGTCCGCCACGGATTCAAGATTTGCGAGATTGCCGGCGTAGGTGAGTTTGTCATAATTAACGATCGAGACGTCTCTTCTGTTTTCCAGGACGTGTCGAACAAAGTTCGAACCAATGAATCCGGCGCCGCCTGTGACAAAAACCTTCATCGAGATCCTCTCCACATCTGACGATTTCCGTTTCGTGAACTACCGCTGCGACAATATTCCGCTTGAGACTTTTCGTTGCGCCGCCAGCCCTAATTCGAATCGACGGCTTTCGCGAAGCTGATTCCGCCTAGCGCGCGGAAGCCGCGGCCAGCTTCTGCTCCTCGGCAAGCAACACTTTTTCGCGGACCATTTTCGTGGCACGCCAAAGCGACTCGAACGTTCCCGCGTCGGTCCAACCGCCTTCGATGATCTCGTGTTCCAGCCGACGTTCGCGAATGTAGGAATTGTTGACGTCCGTGATTTCGAATTCTCCCCGTCCCGACGGCCGCAGGGACCGCACGCGGTCGAATACCGTTCCGTCATAAAAATACACACCGATTACGGCGTACGGCGAAGAGGGCACCTTGGGTTTTTCTTCGATTTGTGTGATTCTTCCGCGTTCGAGAATTGGCACACCGAATCGCTCCGGGTCCGGCACTTCCTTGAGCAGGATGCGCGCGCCTTCTCCCTGCCGCTCGAAGTTTTCTCGTGATTTTCGAATGTCGTTCTCGAGGATGTTATCTCCGAGGATTACGCAGATTTTTTCGCCCGCCGCGAAAGGCTCCGCGAGCCGCAACGCGTCCGCGATTCCGCCTTCGCCTTCCTGATAGGCAAAGTGCAAGCGCTGCAAACCGAAGTCTTTGCCGTTGCGCAACAACCGCAGAAAGTCTCCGGCGCTATTGCCACCGGTCACGAGCAGAATGTCGTGGATTCCGGCGTCCACCAACGTCTGCAAGGGGTAATAGACCATCGGCTTGTCGTAGATCGGCAGCAGATGTTTGTTGGTAACCCTTGTCAATGGATGAAGCCGGCTGCCTGTTCCACCTGCGAGGACAACACCTTTCATTTGAACCTCCTTAGTTCGTTTCTGCACGCCAAGCTTTAAGGCGAATTTCCACGAGTCGTTTCCACTAGATTCCAATGGCGCGACAGCTTAAGAGGCGGACAAAGATTGACACTGGAGTTCCGCCAAGCCGGTTGGAAGGAAATCTAACGAGCGCGCGCGACAAAAATATAGAGACCAGCTAATCGTGACCGCCCGCTGCGCGAGACTGGCGGCCAGCAAGAACCTCATTACTTTTTTGCTGTGGATCGTTTTCTTGAAAAATATACTCGGGAACGATTTCCTTGATCTTGGCGCGAATGGGCGCGGCGCCATCGATTGTCAAAGAAGCGCGCAGTTCCTCGAGCTGGCGGCTTAAGCTCGTCCAATCGCTCAACAATCCGCTTGTCCGCTTGATCTTGTCGCATGACGTGGGCGTTACATTTTCTTGCTCGTAAAAAAGCTCTTCCTTCAGCTTTTCTCCGTCGCGCAAACCGGTAAACCGGATTTCGACGTCATTTTCGGATTTGCCAGAAAGCCGAATCAGGCTGCGCGCCAAGTCGACGATTTTCACCGGTTCGCCCATGTCCAATACCAAGATGTCGCCATGGGAGCCGATGGCAAAACCTTGCAAGACCAAGGCCACTGCTTCCGATGTGATCATGAAGAATCGTTTGATGTCCGGATGGGTGACGGTAAGCGGCTGGTGATTGCAAAGCTGCTGTTTTAGAACAGGCACGACGCTGCCGCTGGAACCCAGCACATTTCCGAAGCGCACAGAAACACAGCGCATGCCATTGAGCGGTTTGGCCGAGATGATCAGTTCGCAGATTCGTTTGGTAGCACCCATCACATTGGTGGGATTCACCGCTTTGTCCGACGAAATCAAAACGAAACTCTTACAGCCTGCTTCGCCGGCCAAATTCAAAAGGCTCATGAATCCGAGAACATTGTTCTTCACAGCTTCTTGGACGTTTGATTCCATCATTGGCACGTGTTTGTATGCCGCGGCATGGAAAACGATTTCGGGGGAATATTCGGCCAGCAGAGCTCGTATTCGCTCACTATCACAGACGTCGGCGACGCGAAAGGCGAGCTGGGAGCCATTCTTATGGTCGAGGAGGCTCAAGCGAAGGAAATAGAGTCCGGTTTCACTTTGATCCAGACAGATAAGTTGGGAAGGGCAATAATCCAAGATTTGACGACAGAGTTCCGAGCCGATGGAACCGGCGGCTCCGGTTACAAGAACGCATCGACCGGCGATCTGTCTCCGTACGATCTCAAGATCTACCTGGACGGGTTCCCTGCCAAGGAGGTCTTCTAGACTGACTTCGCGAAGTTGACTAATCGTAATTCGGCCGGCAATGACATCTTTGAGTGCGGGGACTGTACGGAAGGTGATTTTGGCCCGAGTGCAGATTTCCACGAATCTGCGCATCTGGGCTCCAGTGGCCGAAGGGACGGCGATTAGCGCTTCATCTACGGCCTCCGATAAGAGCACTTCAGGGAGTTGATCGACATTACCCAGAACTCTGACATTCTCGATGCGAATGCCTTGTTTGGACTGGTCGTCATCGACGCACCCGACAGCAACGTAGGGGCTTCCCGGCCGACGGATTTCACGAAGGATGGTATGCGCTGCGAAACCTGCACCGATTAGGATCACTCTTTTGCCTAACGAAATGTTTTCCCGTGCCGACTCGGCAATAATTCGTGAGAGCACACGAACGCCTGCCAGCAACGCCGCTGTTATAAGTCCTTCAAGCACATAGACGGTGCGCGGGAAAGTTGTTGCCGTCAGAACAAACCGCATGATAACGAAAAAGATGATGGAACCCGTCCCGACAGCCTTCAAAATATCGATTCCATCTCTGATCCCGGTATACCGCCACCACCCGCGGAAGAGCCCAAAATAGGCCATGGCTCCGAGCCGGATGAGAATTAGAATGGGCATCGCTGAAAGCAGAAGTGAGCGGTACGGCAAAGAAAAATCAAATCGTAAGAGCCAAGCTGAGAAAAGCGAAAAACAAACAAGACTTATTTGCACGACCACAATCGCGGTTCTGCGATGCAGCAGGAGCAGACCCGGCATTCTTGATTTTCTGTAAGCGGATATTAACATTGGGTTAACTTTTGGGCCCCGAGGAGTTAACTACTTCCGTGAGATTTTCTTCGAATCTGTGAGGGCAGTGCCCGTTCGAGCGCACTGGACCACACAAAAAAGAATCCAGGCAGAATGGCATCGGTTTGCGCGCACTTGAAACGCCGTTATCGGATCACCGGCCATTCATCGATAATTACGAAGTCAGTGTGCAACTCCGTCCCTGCGCGCCACTCTTAGAACGGTTAGACAAAGAATTTTCAAATCGAAGAGGAAAGTCCTCTTTCGCAAATACTCGAAGTCGTATTCCACCTTTAGAGGAATGGGCAGGTCATCTCGACCATTGACTTGAGCCCAACCCGTAAGCCCGGGAACGAGTTCATGCACTCCGCGTTCGGTTCTTAAGGCCACAAGGTCGTTCTGGTTATGAAGCGCGGGACGCGGGCCCACGAGACTAAGGTCTCCCTTGAGAATGCTATAGATTTGTGGCAACTCGTCGAGACTCGTTTTTCTAAGGAATGCGCCGATTGTGGTCAGGTGCATCTTCGGGTCGTCGAGAAGGTGGGTGGCAACCTCTGGTGTTCCCAGATTCATGGTTCGAAACTTTGGCATACGGAATGTTTTGTTATTCCGTCCGACTCGGTCGGACCAATACAGAATGGGGCCACTGGAAGTAAGCCTAACCGCGATTGCGATTACCGCCATCGGAATGCAGAGTATTGGCAATAGGAGGGACCCGACAACGAGATCGAACGTTCGCTTGGCATAAGCTGCGACGCGTGAATTCGGCCTAAATTGAGTAGTGGAGGTCCTCGCATCTTGAGCAGGCGGTTGTGCCAACTGTCGTAGCATCAGGCTTCCTCTAGTGAAATCGCAGCAGTTCGGAGAGGACCGCGGCGTGGTAGACACCGACGAGCCAGCTCGGCACGGCGAGTCGGTTCAATTTTGCCGACCAGCCAGAAAATGCCGCGCAGTTTGCTCCAGCGCTTCGTTCACACTCACTCGCGGTGTCCAGTCAAGCAGAGCCCGAGTCTTGCTGATATCTACCTGCAAGGAACCACAAAGCTGCTGCGCCATGCGCGCCATGCCAAAGAAGCGCGCCGTCGTCCGCAACACAGGGGCCGGCACGGGAATAAGACGTGCGGATCTACCGAGCGCCGCTGCCATTCGTCGTAGAAGTGCCGAAGTGGAAAGATCCTCTCCATCGCTGACTAAAAAAGTCTGGTTTGCGGCCGCGGGATGATGCAGAGAGATCAAAATCAGATCCACTAAGTTATCCAGCGCCACAAGGCTGCGCCGATTGTGAACCGCACCCAGGGGCAGAGGTATGCCGCGATGTAATATCAGCAACAGTTTATTGAAATTCCCCGGTGCACCCGGCCCGAACACGATGGGCGGCCGAATGATCACCACTTCGAGCCCAGTCTCTTGTGCCATCTGCCGCAGCCCCAATTCAGCCTCGTGTTTGGAGATGGCATAGGGGGAATGAGGGACTGGCTTGTCCTCAGCGGTGAACGGCTTGGCAAACGTTTCCGCGCCATTTACACCGATTGAGCTGATATGTATGAAGCGCCGCACACCCGCGTCGACCGCCTGGCGCGCAAGGTTCAAGGTGCCCGCGACGTTAACTCGACGGAATTCAGCGAGCGGATTCGGTGAGGCGTCGCGCATTACATGGACGCGGGCAGCGCAATTGACGACGGCGTCCACACCATCGAGGGCCGCTCTCCAATCGCCCTCGGCGGCAAGATCCCCGCTCAGCACGGACTCGACGCCCGAAGGCCAGTGCTTACCCGATTGGCGGGAAGCCGCTCGCAATCGTAGGCCATCCGACGCTCCTCGATTGACCACTGCTCGGCCAAGAAAGCCGTTTGCGCCGCTAACCAAGATCATGCCGATGGTTGACTGAGCTCTGAGATGATGTTTTCAATCGCGGCGACGTGATTTTCTCTAATGTAACTGGACTGGATACAATCAATATTGGCCGCAAGTTGTTCTGTTGCCGCATGCTCTTCCGACATTTTCAATAGCGCCAGGCGAAGGCGCTCGGGCGAATTTGGCTCAACGATTGTGACGCCGGAAAAGCCGGTCAAGAGTTGAGCGGCAACTCCATTCCCGCCATAGACGACGGGCAATCCAGTGGCCAGGTATTCGTAGAGTTTGGAAGGCATAGCTGTGCTAAATGCCGGCTGAAGCTGCGCGTATAAAACATCGCTCCTGCTATACCAATGAATCGCTTCTTCCCATAACATGGGACCGTGCAAGCAAACGTTAGAAGCGGCGCGCTCTTTTACGGCTGTACGAACTCGCTCAAAATCAGTGCCGCAGCCAATGATGTTCACGTGCAGCTGGGCGATGCCAGCTACGGCATCCACCAGTGTGGTGAGATTTTGAGCGATTCCTACATTGCCTATATAGGTGACCCGCAAGACGCCATTTGACCTTGGTTCATGTTTGAGGCTATTTATTTGGTTAAACTGCTTCCTCCCGATGCCATTGGAAACGAGCACCGATCGTTTTGAACGCACATGCCGCCGCATGTAACGAAGCTGATACGGATTTGAGACTGCGATCACTGCGGCGCGGCGCAAGGCCAAGAGCGCACCCATCCTCAACACGCCACGCACAATCCCATTCCACCATGGACGCCGGGGCAGATACTCCCATACCAAATCTCGCACATCGGCAACATGCACGCGCGCACATGGGCGCAAAGCAAAAAGCAGCAAGAAAATCGTCGGAATAGTGGTCATCACAACGTCCGGGCGAAGGCTGGCGGCAATCCTCAATAGCCTCCATGATTGTCGCAATTCGTGGAAACCGCGAACCATGAAGTTCCTGCGGTCGCAATCTTCCTTCGCTATGCACTTTATTTCGCATCCTGGAAGATGATCTGCAACAGCGGAGTCCGGTATTTTCTGGGAATTTGGCGCAACGATTGTGATTTTCCAGCCTGCATTCGAAAGGACGTTGACGTAGGCGGTCATCCGATTGCGGATTACCGGCTCATCGAAGACTGGATAAGACGTGACAATTACAAAATGTCCTTTACCCATTTAATGTTCGACCATGAACAGGTAGTTGGCCGGAAGCGATCGCGATCTTCTCAACGCAATGCGGAAAGACGGAATCGAACATCCAAACTCCGGATGCCACGTACTTTTCTCAAGTGCCAAGGCTTCCGGAGTTGCCATCCTAATAAGACATATCCTTCCGCCAACCTTATTTTCGATCGAAACAGCACCGTTCTCGACAAACGAAGCGCGCACGTCCGGATGAAGGTAAAAGAAAATTTCCACAAGATGCTCGCCAGAACCTTCCACACTGTCCTCGATATAGACCGTGTGATTGTCCATCCGCCAGCGGCGCCAGTGAATTGGCCGGCCGGAAGACCGTCGATATCCATGATGACCTGCCTCAGCGCAAACCATGTTATTTTCCCGCCAAGTCCGCGGCCGCAGGACTCGCGCACGACGTCCCACACGAAAACTGCCCCAGACGTCGGAGGAATTCTGGCCGTCCAACACGAGAGTTGAGTGAGCGGCCGTACCGCGCTGGCGCAGGCGTTCGGCACTTTCGCGATAGCAAGAGACACCCGAATTCACAATCACGCGCTGAGCGGACAGCGAAAGTTCAAAGCTCAGCGTGCCAGCATGTGCATGACCCGGCAGGTAGTCGGGCCCTATCGCACCAATATCCGCAATCAGCACAGCCGAACCATTTTCCAGACGCACGTACCCAGACTCCGGCAAGGATTCAATGGCAGCTAGTGGCCGATCCGTCAAGCCGAGGCTGAGACTTCGTGCGTACGCAGCCAGCGTCGCGTAAGAGGGCGCCATGCCAAACGCTGAATCGTTAAAGAACGCGATCGCGCCATCGGGATGCGTCATTACTTGCAGCCACCGCAGCATAGGCCGTGGGTCCAGGGCTTGCAGTACGCCGCTGCCTGCGTCCCCCAGAACCTCCGGATACAGATTCCGAAGCTGCACTAGATCGAGCAGATCTTCGGTGACCATGCTGTGGTACATGGGGGATCGCTCGAAGTGCCCACCGTCGGGAAGAAACTGTTCGCGCATTTCCGAGTCAAGCAGTTTTAGTCCAGCGTGCAACCAACGATTCCGTCCCGAAAAGAAGGTACCCGCGAAAATCAATGCCTTGGCGTTCGCCAACAGGTGATTCCCCAGCAGGTGATACTCAAGGCGGCGAGATAAATATCTGACTTGTACAGCCAGGCTGTGCACCAGTGCTGGACTCAGATCGCCGCCGGCGACAGCCCACTTTATCCAATTTACGATGCGCTGCGAGAGCGGATAGGCCTGCCAACCCACTCCCGAGCCAGGCGGGTTTTCCGCGACCCACCGTTCCAACAACTGTCGATGCCAAGTAAACCTCGTGCTGAATTCTTCGGCTGTCAGATCGCCAAAGTAGTGGAGGTTGTACAGCCAAAGACGATCCGACGAGAGAGAATTCCAATCCGCTGCAACTGCGAGATTGCGTGTTTCATTGAGAAATCGGAATGTCTGAGGCCCCAGAAGTTGCTGTCGATGTCCGGGACACATGGACCACGGACGCAATGGCTGCCTGAGCGGAGGCGCCGGCCGCATATCCGGCCGTGGGCGATAGATGTAACGCCACAGCCTGGCGTACACTTGCACTGGTCTCAAGTGCCGAACGGTGTGAAAATACCTAGAAACCTTCATCGAATAGTGACTGCTTGCCGCGCTTGGCCCTTGGGTACATGTTTGTTACCGAGCCAGCGGTGCGGAGTGTTGCCTTCATCGCGTGGTCGGTTCGCAGCCGTAGACTGTGCCAATCAAAACTACCGGCAAGATTCGTAGCAGGGAGATCAGTTACGCCCACCCAGCTCTTCCGTCACTTCGATTGCAACCCGAGAAACCTCGAAGATTTCCTCCGCAGGAATCGGCGAGGCCCCCCTCGAGGCAACCGCCGCGAGAAATGCCTGTACGCAGGCGGTGTGGCCTTTGTCCTGCCGCCAGGTCCTAAACCGACGAAAGCCCGAAAAGCCAAAACCGCGCAACGAGCGGAAGTTTTCCAGCTGAAGAATTCGACCCGAGGCAAACACTTCGATGCGCTCTTTCGGAAACGAGCGGTGCCCATTGGCGTAGTACTGAATGCAAGCAATCGACCCATCGTCGAACTCCAATGAAACCTGGGCCGTATCAAGGATGGGTTGAGCGTCGTGATTGCCGCGCATTGCGCCCGCGCTCGCGCGGATTATCCGTGCGCCGACGAGAAAACGGGCAAGATCGATGAAGTGGCAAGCTTCTCCAAGAATGCGTCCGCCGCCCACTTGCGGGTCCTGCGTCCAATGATCCGAAGAAATTGCTCCGGCATTTATCAACATGCTCAGCGACTTGGGTCCTTGCGTCCCCCTCAGCAGTTCCTTCATCCTTTGCGTATGCGGAGAGAACCTGCGGTTGAATCCGACAAAGAAAACCGGTGCAACGCCTTTCGCCAGGGCTTCGGTGTATGCCGTTTCAACTTCCTCGAGCTGTTTCAGGTTCAAGGCCAGCGGCTTTTCGACATAGACATGACGCCCGTTACGTAAAGCCTCCGACGTGAGCCGGGCGTGGCTGTCATGTCGCGTGGCGATAACGAGTGTGTTCACTTCTTTCGCGGCAAAAAGCTGCTCGATGCTTGTGGCTGCATTAGTGAAGCCAAATTTCTTTCCAAAGTGGGCGGCGCTTAAACCATTTGTGGAAACAATGGTATGAAGGCCGGCCCCGGCCTTCGCCAGCGCGGGAATCAGGACGCGTCCTGCGTAGCTGCCGGCGCCAACGCAAGCGACAACAGGTTCGACTCCCGCGGAAAAAGACTTTGCGCGATCAAGCGTCACCGTTCGAGAGTCCGTTTTCTCGTTCGGCAATACTTCGGGATATTGCAGGACGATGCCAAGAGAGGCTTCGCCGCCCGATAAGACGGAATACGCTTCGACCGCGCTTTCAATGGGAAAGCGATGGGAAATGAGCGGCGCCACGTGCAAGGCGTTCGACGCCATGAGATCGAGAACTGCTTCCAAGTTGCGCTGCTCGGTCCAGCGGACGAAACCCACGGGATAGTCTTGACCTTTTTTTTCGTAAGTCGTGTCGTAACGCCCGGGACCGTACGAGCACGACACCTGAAACGTGATCTCTTTCTCGTAAAAATCTTGTCGCGAGAGATTGAGTCCGGTGACTCCCACTAAAACAATTCTTCCACGCTTGCGGCACATATTGGCGGCTTGCGAAACCGGCTCGGAGCTTGTTGTGGATGCCGTAATAATCACCGCGTCCACGCCTCGGCCGCGAGAGAAATCCAGGGCGTGCTGCACGAGATCGTGACTCTCCGAAGCGTCAACGGCATTTGCGCCGAGCATTCTAGCCATTTCCACGCGCCGCGGATCATAGTCAATACCGAGGACACGACACCCCTGGGCGCGCAACATCTGTACCGTCATCAATCCGATCAGCCCTAAACCGGTTACGACCACGGTTTCCCCCAGCGTGGGCTCGGCCAGGCGAAGACCCTGGAGGCCGATGGCACCTAACACGGTGAACACGGCCGATTCGTCGTCAACATTGTGAGGGACGCGTGCGCACAGGTTCTTTGGCACGCTCACAACCTGTGCATGGCTGCCGTTCGAAACGACGCGGTCGCCGGGACGGAACTGGTCAACACCTTCCCCCGTTTCGATCACGGTACCCACATTGCAGTATCCGAGTGCGAGCGGCTGGTCCAGCTTGCTGCGCACTGCCTCTATTGCCGCCATGATGCCGTCGGTGCGCACCTTGTCGAGAGTCATTTTGACTTTGTCTGGCTGTTGCCGCGCCTTGTCGATCATCGAAGCGCGGCCGAAGTCGACCAACATGCGCTCGGTGCCCGCGGAAATAAGCGTGCACCTGGTGCGGATGAGGACGTGGCCTTGTTGGAGCGATGGCACGGGAGCCTCAATGAGCGTTGTCGCGCCTGTTGCCACGTTTAGTAGGACTTGTTGCATGGGACCTCGAACGGGGAATTAATTGGGGATCGGTGTCGGACGCGGCTCCGCAACGAGCGAAGCCGGCGCGTTACAAACATCGTTGACTCGAACACCGGCCTCATTGCAATGAGACCGTTGGCCAGCATCCCTATCGATGAACGCCTGGCACCACAATTCGATACACATCAAACTGAGAATGCTATAAGCGTTGTCAGCGCGGTTGGTTTCATTGTCGGACACGAACCGCGACACGGCCTCAGGATTGAAGAGTCCACGTTTGCGGAGAGTTTCAGACGATAGGAGATTCTGTTGCAAGGTCTTTAGTGGTCCGCGCAACCATGTGCGCAGGGGCACGCCGAAACCCATCTTTGGCCGATAAATGACATCGTTCGGAAGGACTCCCTCCATGGCTTTTTTTAGGATCCATTTGCCCTCGGCTCCATGCTGGCGAAAATGGTCGGGAATCCCTGCGGCTAACGCAACTACTTCCGGATCAAGAAATGGCACGCGCACTTCTACCCCTGCCGCCATGCTCATCTTATCGGTGTAATTCAAGTTGTGATCGGCTAGAAAATAGCGCTGTTCCAGCAGCAGCATGCGCTGCAATGGTGTGACCATCTGGGACATGCTTTGCAGTTCCCCCAACAACGGCTCTTCAAGCAACGTCCGGGCGACTTCCGGCAGGAAGAGATTGCGCACAGTCGTTGTCGGCGCCCAATCAAAGTACGACGCCACTCTTGCATCGCCCTTAAGTTCAGCTGCTATGAGCAATTTTGACAAACGTCGAAGGTGTGGTGACCGCCTCGGCAATCGTCGCCCCACCCCGCCGAAAAAGCCGCGCAATGTCCCAGGCATTCCCTCCCAAACCGCATTGAGGCCAAGCGCGCGATGTCTCCGATATCCGGTAAACAGGTCGTCGCCACCTGCACCTGACAGCAAAACTTTTATGCCATGTTGGCGGGCCAGCCGACTGATGAAAAGTACGTTGAGCGCGGCGAAATCGGCCTGCGGCTCATCGAGCTGCCAGACCATGTGCGCAAGTTCCGCGGCCATTTCGGAATCCACGCGCACGACGTGCAAATCCACGTCCAAGTGCCTGGCAACGCGGCGGGCGTAAGGAAGATCGCTCTCGAAGCCTTCCTCCTTGGCTAATCTCTCACCAAAATCGATGGTAAAACACTGAAGTCTTTCCTTGGTGTGGTGGCGCGCAAGTGCGACTATTGCGCTCGAATCCAGTCCGCCGGATAGAAATGCCCCCAGAGGAACATCGGAAACCATCTGCCGCTCGACGGCAGTAGCCAAAACCCGCCGCACCTCGCCGGTCCAGTCCGCAATGGAAGGTGCTATATTGGCGCCGGGGGCAGGAAGCGCGTAATGTCTCCAACGCTTGATGATGCGGCCCTCGCGCACCACCACCGCCGTGCCGGGTTCTAGTTTGTGTACATCAGCCAACGGCGTGCGAGGCGCCGGGCACCACAGGTACCGGACATAGTGCGCTAACGCTTGCCGATCGAGGGTGCGCGGCACCCACGGAAAACAGAGTAACGCTTTGATCTCGCTGGCAAATGCAAAAGCACCGCCGGCTTCGCTGAAGTAGAGTGGCTTGACACCCAGTCCATCACGAGCCACGAAGAGTGATTTCGAACGCGCGTCCCACAGAGCAAAAGCGTATATGCCATTCAACTTCTCCAGGACCGCTGTGCCATGTTCCAGATATAGGGCCAAGAGAACTTCAGTGTCGGTGCGCGTACGAAAAACATATCCGCGAGCCTGAAGCTCGGCCCGCAATTCGCGGAAGTTATAAATTTCGCCGTTGAAAGTGATCGCCACCTGACGATCGGCCAATTCCATCGGCTGCGCACCGTCCGGCGTCGGGTCCAAGATGGCCAACCGAGTGTGAAACAGCGAAACCGAACCACAACTGGAGTGGTAGCATCCGCGTCCATCCGGACCCCGATGGCCGATTACGTCGAGTATCGCGTCCGAATCGTTAATCGCTGGTCGTCCGCAAAAACCTGCAATCCCACACATGATTCGAAGTTTCTCCAGGTGCAGTTCAGTACCGGGGAAAGAATAAATTCGTTTTCTGTGATCAACGGAAAATGCTAAGACTCAATCGAATACCTTTACATATTGCCGGTAAACCTTGTGGGCATCGCGCGCAAAGTGCCAAGCTTTCTTATGACCAAGTGCCCCCATGGACACTTGAAAGTGATGCAGCACTTTAATGGAGGGCTCGTAGTAAATGCGCAAACCTTTGTCGCTCAATTGTTTGCTTAGAAAGAACTCTTCGGCCATCAGGAATGTCGGCGCCCACAACTCTTCAAAATGGCGGAAAAACGCGGGGCCCAGCACATAACACGCCCCCAGCCCCAGGTAGATTTCCTGCGCAATCTCGTGCTGCGTCTGGTCCCGCCTCTCCGTGAACCTCCGCGTTAGCTTCGCCACTTCTCGGACGGCGATCGCCAGAAAATAGTTTGCATAGTACAGGTCGTAAATGAACTCGCGAAACTTGCTGATTTTGTGGATGACATGCGGATTCTGATGTACGCCCTCCAGCGTCACGATGTCCGGTGAAACCACCGCATACTTCTCCAGCGTCGGCAAGTTCTTCCGGATGGACTCGCCAAAATCGGCCGGGAAGATCAGGTCATTGTTTCCGATAACCATGATGTTGATATCCGGCTGACTGGCTCTCAGGTGCCGGATTCCAAGGTTAAGGCCCCGGAAATAACCCACGTTTTCCTTGCTCAATATCAATTCAACCTGCGTAAATTCGCTTGCCAGGTTTTTTAGTGCCTCGACGTTTTTGCTATCTGAATTGTTGTCCACCACCGCAATTCGATACTCATCCCCGCCATTTTTCAGCAGCGAGCACACTGCTTCCCGCGTGTAGGCCGAGTTGTTGTAGTTTGTGCAAACGTAACCAAGGATCATGTGCAGATGCCTCGAAACTTAAGACTGCAGGATCCCGTGACCCGCCGCTGCAATGGTAGGCACTTGCGACCTGGGCAGTAATCGACCGCTTCTTTCGGCAATGAGCTTGTTGCTCTGTAATATGATCCACGTTAGAAAAAACGTTACATAGATGCTGTTCGAGATTAGTAAGCTGATACCGAAAGAAAGGTAGAAATAACCCATCATTAGCACGAAAATTCCGACTGTAAAGACAGGCACTCTCTTGAGTAACATAGTGCGGAAGGCCCAATGAAATAAAAAACCGGTCAGGAGCATGAACAACACGGACCCAATGATTCCGAAATCTTGGATGAGCCCGCGAAACATTGTGAAAATATTCGTATTTATTAAGTCACCAAATGAATAGATATCATCGAAATTGCCTAGCGGTAGCACTTTGTGACTACCCAATAGCTTGAACAGAGGCGCGAAGGTGTAGAAACCGTGCGTCGCGCCCTCATGTGAGTAGATAACGTCTGAGTGTATTCCGACGACGAAAGCAAACCAGTCGGAAAAGGCATATAAGTGACCCAAAGCATATGTTGCGAAGCGAGAAATTAATTCGCCGGCTAACGACTCAACATCCTCAATCTTGTATAGTCCCCCGGATACGAACGAAATGGTGACAGTTGAAATCAGGACGGCCATAAAAATCATTAACCACTTGATGTTGCCTTTCTTAAACAGGCGGAGCGTGCCTTCCGACGCGCGATATACCAATAGTCCGGCATAAAAAAATACGACGCACAAAAACAAAAGCCCTTTTGCCGACTGTGTAACGGCCACGAGAATTGATGGTAGAAAAGACAAAACTAGTACGATGCACCGACCTATTTTTGTCTCCATAGAAGGAAACAGCAATCCGCCTAGAATTACCCCCATATATGTAAAAATAATGCTTAACGGGTTGAATGCGTTGCTGCTAAGGTCCTGGGAATAACGCATTTCCGCGTAAGCTGCGGCACTCGCGTATAAATCGAAAAGCAAGTCACGGAGCGAGAAGCCCTGCGCGAACGAATTGAGGGCAAGAAAAAGTAACGAAGAGATGGTCGATATGTAAAACAGGGCCTTCAGAAAGGAATTGCCGTACACCACTGTAGCAGTCCCGCGTTTTTGTGCATTTCTCTCGAAGGCCGTTTTCCAGTCGAAGACCATGGCAGCCATCGAAAAGGCCACTGTGCAAATAAATATGAAGGCAACACCGTAAGGTTGCACCGGCACCCAAAACAAAACGGCGAGTGGAAAGAATGTGTAACCAAACCAGAAAAGTCCAAAAATGCAGGACGGAAAGAGCCACGTTCCTACGTGCCGCCGTACCAAATACGCCTGCCCAAGGATCATTACGCTAAATAACAGCGCCAGACATTTGTTAAGGACCATGGATCTTCGTTACCGGTAGCTTTGAGCTAGCGTTCGTTCTTCCGGAGTGAGAATCCGGAACCACGTGACCAACACAAAACATAAGATCGTTCCAAACAAGAAAGAGATTTTCTGGACGGGGCCTTGAACTAGCGTTGCCAGAGCCAAAATCAGCAGAGCCGTACCCGGCAGGAGCACTGTTCGCAACCGTACCCGGCTCTTGCCAGGCAGAAAGCGTTTCGCCAGAACAAACAGCAACAACGCGTCAAAAGATACGCGCACGGACCAGGCGATGGCTGCACCCTCGATGCCGCGCGCGCGGATAAGCCACCAGAGCAACCCGATATATAAAGGAAGCTCAATGAGGTGCAACGTGGCGGTCAGATCCGGCCTCCCGGCACCTTGCAAGAGCGCAAAAGGGACATATGCCAGACTGTTGAGGAAGACGCCCACGGCTAACAACTGGAGGACGCGAAAGCTATGCTGGGCGAATTCGGCTCCGAGCCAAAGGCTTAAGCCATCTTGCGCCAGCGCAACCGTGCACAACATTATGGGGAATAAGACAAGAAAGATCGATTTTACACTGCGGCCAAAAAGGATTGCAGCCCGTTGACCGTCCTGCGCAAAGCTTGCGGCGAACGCGGGGAACATCACCCCGGTGAGGGCGCCGGGGAGGAGCAAGAATTTAGTGACGACCTCATATGGCGTCGCGTAGTACGCTACAGCCGTCATGGAAGTGAACGCACCGATAAAAAAACGATCCAATGAGACTAATAGCGGACTGACCACATTGGTCACCGTCATCCAACCGCCGAAGCGCAGGAGCGGGCCGACCGTCGAGCGATCCCATATAACGGAACTGCCCAATTCGGGGACCGCCCGCACACACACAAGGAGATGAGCGACCCAAGCCAGGATCCGCCCAACGACGAGGGTGCCCACGACGGGAACTAAACTTTTCGAAAAGGGCAGGGCTAAGAGCGGGCCGACAAAGGTGAAGACGCCCATCGGCACGCGCAACGCGTTGATCAGGCCGAAGCGCTGGTGCGCTTCGAGCAATCCGCGCAAGCCGGCGGTGGTGATGACGAAAGGCAGCGAAACTCCCAACAGGCGGAACGATTGCAACGTCTCTGTCTGCAGCGCGGCGGGAACATTTAAGACGCCGTGGACTAGCCACGGCGAAATCAGAAATACCACCGCAGTTCCGGCAAGTCCTAGCATTAGCATTAGTAGAAGAGATGTCCAGGCCAGACGCGGAATCTCGTGTTCCTCGCCCGCGCCCAGTTTTTGCGCCACGAGTTGCGTGAGCGCGCGGCCGAGTCCAAGGTCAAACAGGCTGGCATAACCGATTAGGGCCCAAGCAAGGGTGAGTACGCCGAAGCGTTCCTTGCCCAATCCGCGAAGGAGAATCGGAATGCAGAAGACGGCCACGATCATCGGCGCGCCGCTGCCGAGCAGGTTCCATAAGGTATTCCTTGCCAGCAGGCGTCCGCTGGTTAGGTGTCCGTTATGATTTTTTCTCGATTCGGTCATTGGCGGGCTTTGGCGGAAATTCCTTGGGCTGCTAGAAAATTGGCGCCACATCCGCGACGTCGACATCCACGGCCACCGAACGCTGAATAAGGCTGAGGGAAACCACCGCCCTCAGACTGCCCTTTTTCTTTTTCAATATGCCTTCGAGTCCTGCGAACGCTCCGCCAGTGATGCGTACGCGCCGGCCGACCGTAAGGAACGGATGCGGTTCCGCGGGCAGACGCTTGGAAAGCGCCGCGCGCAGGATTTCCATTTCCGCGTCCGGCAGGGCAACGGGCAAGCCGCCAAATCCGACAAGGCGAACGACGCTCGGGATTTGCAGCACGCGCAACCGGGCGGTCAGCTCAAGCCGGACGAAAACATATCCGGGGAAAAGAGGCAGATCGAGCTCCACGCGGCGGTCGCTCCAGCGGCGGGCGGAATGGTACAGCGGCAGAAAGTGCTGCACTTCGCGGTCGAGGAGTTGGCCCGCCACGCGCTTTTCGTGATTGGCACAGGTGTGGACGGCGTACCAGTGCGGCTCGGACATGGAAACAGGAGGCGCGGCAAAGCCGGCAGAACTGGCTGGCTGGCCTGCTGCGATTGTGCTCGTCGGAGATGCCAAGTTAAAACTCCAGATACAGCTTCGCCCCGTCACTCACAGGGCGATATGTGACCTAACCCTTTAATCCACAACTACTTACAGACAACTTTACAGCTCAGCCCGTCCACTCGGCGGCCGTTGACTGTCCAAGATATTGTCAGTCTTCGGACCGGCCATGCCGGAAGCGTGACCATTTCGAGAAGCCCAAGGCATCCGCGCCATCACCGTGCTGGCGACTTCCTTGGCAAGAACTTTGCGCGGATCTTGCGCGTCAACTTCGCTCCATCGCGCCAAACCCAATACCCAAACCACGGACAGTGCGAAGACCAGAAATGTGCCGAGCGACATGATCACCAAGCGTGGCGGAAACGATTTCTTTTCGGGAATTCTTGGCGGATCGAGCACTTTGACACTGGGGGTCTCTTTTGCCTCCTGCACTTTTGCAAGCTCGTATTGTTCGGTCAGCAGTTCGAATACCGTCTCCTGGATCTTTGCGCGGCGGTAAAAGTCTGCGTATTTCGCGCCGAGCAATGGCAGATTGCGGATGGTAGGAAACGGAAGTCCCCCGACCTTGCCGCCAGGGGATGGCTCGGCAACCTGCGTGGGCAACGGATCGGCAGCGGCCGGGGCAGTGCCATTCGCGCTGTTCGTCATGGGAGCATTTCCGGCTGGAGCGCTTTCCTGCGTGCCGCTAAGTTTCTGGAGCTGTTTGCGAAGCTCGCCGACGCGGGCGTTTAAGGCTCGGACACGCGAATTGTTTTCCGTATAAATCTGGCGAAGCCCTTCGAGCTCGGATTGCGCGGCAATCAATTGGCCGGCGAGGGTGCCGGCGGCTTCGAGCATCGCCTTGCCCTCTGTTTGCATGTCCAGTGTGTTGTTCTTGCTGGAGAACTGCGCCAGCTGGCTGGAGGCATCGTCCAGGTCTTGCTTGGCAACTTTGAGACGGTCCTCGAGAAACACGCGTTCGCGATGCGCAGAGGAAGTGGAGAGCTCGGAAACAAGCGCGTTCAATTCGTCGACATAGGCGCCGGCAAGCGCGGTTGCTCGCTGCGGACTGCGGTCCGTGACGCTGATGGTGATGATGCCGCTCTTCTTATCTTCCGAAATCGATGTGTTTTCGTCGAGTTTGATGCGTGCATCGACAACGAGTTTTGACCCATAAACTTTCTTCAGATCAAATTGCTGTATCAACCGATCTTGCGAAGTTTGGCTGCGTAAAACACCGATAAAAAGTGCGCCCGAACTCTTTAGGCCGAGCAGATCTCCGGCGATAGCGCCAAATCCGCCTCCCGCCTTCGCCGCCATTGCTGCCATGATTGCCGTGCTTGAGGCAGATTGTGGGTCGGGCGGCATGAGCTGCGTGGTCGACGTGTAGGACTTCGGAATCAGGAACGCAAGAAGAGTCGAAAACAAAAGACCGGCCAATCCAGCCCGGAAAAAGAACCGGCGACGTTCCCAAAGCAGACGCAGGTGATCCGCTTGCGGCTCGAGCGGCGTTTCGAGTAGCGAAGCTTCTCGAGCAACCGGCGGAAGCTGTTCCTCGGGCTGCTGTTTTGTGGCTGTCTGCGTCACGTCTCCCGCTCCGTCCTTTCGTTGCGTTGCAGAAACTTCAATCGCTTATTTCCAATTTTTCGGCCAAAAAGTGAACCCGGCGCTGGTCACCCAGTTCGATTTCCTGCCCGCATCGAGCAGTGGATAATTCGACTTTTCGTACTGCACCGACCCCGAAACGGTAACCCTGGGCCGGAGTTGAAACTCGGCGTTTACGCTGCCGTCGTTCAGCGTGGCGCCTTCGGGTAAGTAGTTTCCGTCGACCTTTTGATGCCGATATTGAAATTGAATCTTGTCGCGCGGTGTGAACCAATACGTGCTCCAAGCCCGTTCGCCCTGGCTGCCGCGACCTAGCCAACTTCCGAGAAGGTTTCCGTCGTTCGTGTAGGATCCATCCGGGTAGCGAGCGTTGACGTAGAAACAGCCATTACAACCAGGGAAATCCACCGGGGACGTCGATCCGCCCTCGACGCGAAGATCCAGCTTTGAGATTCCGGGAAAACGAGGCAGATAAATGCCGCCTTGAAACGCGGATTTGCGTGGGTAAGCCAACGGGGAGAATTCATCCTCGGTGAACGCATCGCCGTAGAATGTGAGCCACCGTCGAAGCCCGGGTATCCGGTAGCTAAAATCGACGCCGGATCGCCTGTCTCCGGGGTCTCCCGCGCCGCCCTGATGAGCCGTATTGCCAAGAGAATAGCTTCGAAGAAATGTGTGCCAGGTGAGGGGGCCAGGGCCGCCGGCAAAAACGGTTGTGGTCGAAACACTGAATTCAAAGTTTGCCGTCGGCTTCAAACTGATTTTCTGCCCTTCCAGGAAGGGCTGGCGATCGAGTGATCTGCCAAACTGGCCGACAATCCCAGTGTCTGTCTGAAAGACGAATTGGTGGCCGTCGAGTTGCCCGAGGAACCATTCGACACGGATGGGCCCCAGCAATCCCAGAATGCTCGGGAGGCTAAATGGAGAGACTCGACTGATTCGGAACATATTTATGGGCTCGGCATTATTGCTAAACATCAGAGGCCCACTCTCGATTGGGCTCCACGACAGACTCTGCTTCCCGAAAGAAATCTGCCAATTCTCGAACGTCGTCGCCACGTAAGCGTCGAGGAGTCGAACTTGATCAAGGGAAGAATAGGGAGTTGCAGGGGGAATGCCTGGGATGTTATCGACCGAACCGATGAACTGTCGCGCCTCGTCGGACTGCGCGGGTGCCGAAGGCGAATGCTGGTATTCAGCTCGCACATAGCCAACCCAGCGCCCGGATGTGGTCCACGCCGAAAAGCCCTCGACTGAGTTGAACCCTTGTTGGTAGGGCCTGCCGAAATCATTCGTAATCGTTTGACCAAAATGATTGCCGTCGGTGAGTGGCTGGCCAGAGATATTGGTCACGCGGGCATAGACAGATTCCAAGTTGGCGCGGGCGCGGTCTGGACCTCCCGCTCGATCAAGTTCGCCGCGGAATTCCGTTTCGAGGAGTTGATACGTCTGCTCGGCTTCCGCGCCACCGACGCCGGCGTCGACACGCTCACTCGCTTCGCCCAAAAGGCGAACGCACTCGTTTCGCGTCCAGGGTTTCATCCCAGCGAATCCGCTGTCGATCAAGCCCATGGCCGCGAGGCGATCAAGCGCCGGATAAATCCAGCTATCGAGCGGAACATAGGGGGAACCTTGATTTTCGGGAGAGTACGCACCATCGCCACGAAAGATTTGGCTGATCGATCTCCACGCATCGCCGCCCAATTCCGGGTCGTGATGCCTGCTGTAGACATTCTGCGCGACGAGATTGCCGAGAACGCTGCCGACGAGAACATCGGAAGGAAAATGCTGGCGGGATCGAATTCGAGAGTAATCCACGAGCGAAGCCAGACCGTACGCCGCGATTTTCATGAATGGATTCGGGTACTCATGCGCGACCACTCCGGCGACGGCCCAGGCCGCGCCCGCATGCTCCGAAGGAAAGGAGGTTGAACCTCTTTGAAAAAACGGACCGGTGCCATCTCCTTGGAAAGGCCGCTGGCGGCCCAGGGAGTACTTAAATGATTCGACTGCAACCAAACTATTCACGGCAGCTTCGCCGGCGAGAAACCCGGTCTCGCTCCAGTGCTCGTTGTGACGAACGTGGCCGAGCAGCCACATGCTCCCTGCACCGCCAATGAGCGCTCCGACTCCAGCGTCGGAAATAGTCTTGTAGTGGCTTATGGTGTTGGGTCCGTAAGAAAGATGTCTGCTGACGCTCGAGTCGGTGACGAAAAGTCCGGCCGTGATGCCACTCAAAGGCACGAGCCATTGCGTATCGGAAAATCGGATTTTGGCGGGACTCGTCCAAATCTGTTCCTGGTCCAGAAAGAATCGTTTTTCCAACCCCTTGAAACTCGTCGTCGAAGGAGGTGTTGGATCGGGCTGCGGGTCGATTGCGGGTTTCTTTACCGTGGTCTTTCCCTTTGCTTCCTGTGCTATTTTCCGCGAGGTGTCGTGCTCGGCGTCGCCCCCGTTTTGTTCCTGTGCTTGCGGCGTTGCGGGCTTAGACGCGGGCACCGTCAGCGTCAAATTCGACGCCACCCAGGTAAACGCCAGCGCGATGAAGTAGCTCCGCCTCATGATCATTCCCGGTTACGGATGTATGTATGCCACTGCCAAAGCGACGGATGAGGCCACTTGCGCTGTTTGAATCAACATCGCCCAATTGCGCCCCCCGATCTTTGGCGCGAGTTCGGGCACGACAATCGAATCACCCGGCCGCAACGTTTGGTTCAACGCATTCCCGGACCACCAGCCGTCTGAATTGTTTTTGGCGCCCAGCACCGATCCATCGCCTCGAACCACGAAAACGGCCTTCTTGTTGGCGAGTTGAGTGAGTCCACCGGCCTGGCTGAGGTACCACTTGGCGCTTCTGCCCGGAACGTACGCGACGGCAGTGGGATTGAAGACTTGGCCAGAAACCGTCACGTAGTTTGCGGTTTTCGGAATGATGAGCGTGTCGCCATCCCGAATCGGTATATCCGCGGGGGTGTTCCGCCAGGACCTTATGTCCGATCGAACATGAATGACCACTCGCCCAATCGGAGCGGACGTCTGAAGCTGATCGAGCGTAGACTGCGTTTGTGAAATCGCAGTCAGCTTGGCATTTTTCTGATCCGTATCGCCTTCAGGCAACGACCTGAGATAGTCTTGTTCGGCTTTGAGCCGCAGGACAAGTTCGACATGCGACTTCACCTGAAGGTCGCGGACCTCTTTTCGAACCAACACCGCACCATAAGGATAGGCTTCTGGACCAAATCCTCCGCTTCGCAGCAAAACTGAGCTCAAGCGTTCTCCGGGCTCGATACCGTACGTGCCGGGATGCAAGACCTCTCCCCGAATGGTTGCGGACGCACCGATATCGTTCCAACGAGGAAGTTGCCGAATGGTAAGAATGTCGCCGTCGCGCAAGGGAACATCGCTCTTTTCGTCTCCGCCCATTGCCGCGGTAACGTTGACATCCAATCTGTCGCTCGGAGTCGTTCGAGAAGCATTCGGGTCGAAACGCGTGAGATCCGCTTTTTCGGTATACGCGCTTCGCTTGAGTCCGCCGGATACGCGGACCAAGTCTTCGATGCGCATGTTTGTGGTGAGCGGATAACGTCCCGGCTTGGCTACCTCGCCGTTGATATACACGGTCGGCGGATCCACCCGGGCCGAATTGCGATGCACAAGCAAGCGGTCACGCGGCTGGATCAAAATGTCGTCAACCGGATTCCCGGCAAGGGCGTTGCGCAGATCGGCGCTGATGATTTTCATTGTTCCGTCTGGCTGTGTGCGGAATAACTGCACCGAGTCAAGAGACGCGTCCGGAGTTACGCCGCCCGCCAGATAGACAATGTCCTTCAGGCGCGCCTGACCCGAAGTGCGGTATTTGCCGGGCACGCGAACCTCGCCACCAACCCAAACTTCGGGCGCGGGCTCAAAATCGTACCGGCTGAATACGCGAACGGTGTCCAGCGGTTGGAGTTTCGGCGCTGAGTCTGGATTTGCCAGCGCGGCCGTCAAATCGAAGCTCTCCACGCTTGGATGAAAGTCAGGCGCATTTAACCTGACGATTTCTGCGTAGTGCGGCGCGGGTTCCGGCATCAAGTCTTTGTAAGACCCAATCAGGTCCAACAGACCCATCCCCTGCTTGTAAGAATATCTTCCTGGACGCAGTACGTGTCCCTGAAGGTAGATTGCGTCCTCGTTGTAGGGAGCGATCGGAAAGATGTGAATTTCATCGCCATCGCTGATCTTGAATGTATCAAGCTGCTTCTTGGCCGAATCAGTGTCGGCTGTTGGCGAGAGGTCGAGTGCAAGCATCGTGCGCTTCTCGTGCGCTTCAACGCGTTGGACCTCTACGTGTCTCAACGTTGCCGTTGGCAAGATTCCGCCCG